>JAESFU010000013.1_pt1 | contig 272818 bp, 275 predicted proteins | sample 9269461 | NCBI WGS metagenome assembly JAESFU01 (sample SAMN14502556, study PRJNA617107) | algae metagenome | isolation source: Stenomitos rutilans HA7619-LM2 and co-occurring heterotrophs from cave walls | place: USA: Waikapalae cave, Hawaii | collected 2009-07-28 | reverse complement strand
GGTGGAGGGCCTCGTCATCGACAAGAAGACCCATTTCGGCCACATGAAATGTGTGCTGGAGGAGTTCTGCAAGGCGTTCTTCGAGGTCGAGGGCGTCAAGATGCGCTTCCGGCCGTCCTTCTTCCCCTTCACCGAGCCGTCGGCCGAGGTCGATATCCAGTGCTCGCGCAAGGATGGCGAGATCCGCTTCGGCGAGGGCGAGGATTGGCTCGAAATCCTCGGCTGCGGCATGGTCCATCCTAACGTGCTCAGGAATTGCGGGCTCGATCCCGATGTCTACCAGGGCTTCGCCTGGGGCATGGGCATCGACCGCATCGCCATGCTGAAATACGGCATGCCGGACCTGCGGCCCTTCTTCGAAGCCGATATCCGCTGGCTGTCGCATTACGGCTTCCGTCCGCTCGACCTGCCGACCCTGACCGGTGGGCTGACCTCTTAAACCTCACCGCAAGGGGAGACGCATGAACGGCGCGCAATGGGCTGGGCTGATCGCGGTGCTGATGGTCGCCGCCAATCTGCTGTGCTTGGCCGTCGCCTTCGTGCGCCTGCGCCGGAAGCAGGCACCGTCGCGGCTGCAGAAGCTCGCGCCGCCGGTGACGATCGTGCGTCCGGTGCGCGGCATCGAGACCTTCAGCCGGGAGACGCTGACCTCCGGCCTCGAACTCGATTATACCCACTACGAGACGATCTTCTGCGTCGCCGACGGCCATGACCCGATCGTGCCGCTGATCGAGGAGCTGATCGGAGTCTATGGCGCCGAGCGCGTCCGCCTGATCGTCGGCGACGTCGCCGTCAGCGCCAATCCCAAGCTCAACAACTGCGTCAAGGGCTGGGAGGCGGCGCGCCACGACTGGGTCGTCCTCGCCGATTCGAACGTCCTGATGCCGAAGGACTATATCCAGCGGCTGATGGCGTCCTGGCGCGACGATACCGGCCTCGTCTGCTCGACGCCCGCTGGCTCGCGGCCGGGCTGTTTTGGCGCCGAGGTCGAGTGCGCCTTCCTCAATACCTTCCAGGCGCGCTGGCAATATGCCGGCGAGGCGCTCGGCTTCGGCTTCGCCCAGGGCAAGTCGATGCTCTGGAACAAGCCCTTTCTCGACGCCAATGGCGGCATCGCCGCGCTCGCCGCCGAGATCGCCGAGGATGCGGCGGCGACCAAGCTGGTGCGCAAGGCCGGCAAGCATGTCCATCTGGTCGGCCAGCCCTTCGAGCAGCCGCTCGGGCCACGCAATCTGCGCGATGTCGTCCAGCGCCAGTTCCGCTGGGCTCGCCTGCGCCGCGTCACTTTCCTGCCCTTCTTCGCGCCGGAGATCCTGGTCGGGCCGCAGGTGCCTGCCGTGCTCGCCGCCTTCGCCGCGCCGGCTTTCGGCTTTGCCCCCTGGCTAGGTGTGCTCGCTGTGCTCGTCCTCTGGTATTCCGGCGAGATCGTGCTGGCCAAGGGCGTCGGCTGGTTCGTCAACTGGCGGACACCGCTCGCCTATCTGGCGCGCGATCTCGTATTCCCCGGCATCTGGGCCTATGCCTTCGTCGCGCGCGAAGTCAGCTGGCGCGGCAATGCCATGAAGATCAAGGCCGATGGCGAGGACGAGCTCAATCAAGCCGTCCCGGCGCTCTCGACAGTCAATATGCGTAGTGACGGACAATCATGAAGTTCACCCTCTCCTGGCTCAAAGAGCATCTCGACACCACCGACTCGCTCGACACGATCACCGAGACGCTGACCCGCGTAGGTCTCGAGGTCGAGGGCGTCGAAGACAAGGCCAAGGCGCTCTCGGCTTTCACGATCGCCTATGTCATCGAGGCTAAGCAGCACCCGAATGCCGATCGCCTGCGCGTCTGCATGGTCGACACCGGCTCCGGCGAGCCGGTCCAGGTCGTCTGCGGTGCGCCCAATGCCCGCACCGGCATGAAGAGCGTCTTCTCGCCGCCGGGCACCTATATCCCGGGCAAGGACATCACCCTCGGCAAAGGCGTGATCCGCGGCGTCGAGTCGAACGGGATGCTCTGCTCTGCTGCCGAATTGCAGATTTCCGAGGATCATGACGGCATTATCGACCTGCCCGAGGATGCTCCGGTCGGCCAGCCCTACGCGACCTATGCCGGCCTCGACGATGCGGTGATCGAGATCGCGGTGACCCCGAACCGGGCCGATGCGCTCGGCGTGTCCGGTATCGCTCGCGACCTCGCGGCTGCCGGCCTCGGCACCGTCAAGACGCCGTCGGTCCAGCCGCTGCGCGGCGCCTTCCCGTGCCCGGTCGCTCTCAAGCTCGACTTCGCCGAGCAAGACCGCAATCTCTGCCCGGCCTTCGCGCTGCGCCTCGTGCGCGGCGTCAAGAATGGCCCGTCGCCGGAATGGCTGCAGGCAAGGCTGCGCGCCATCGGCCTGCGCCCCATCAATGCGCTGGTCGACATCACCAATTTCATGACCTTCGACCGCAATCGGCCGCTGCACGTCTTCGACGCCGCCAAGGTCAAGGGCGATCTCGTCGTGCGCCGCGCCAGGGATGGCGAGGAGGTGCTGGCGCTCGATGGCCGGACCTATGCGCTGACCTCCGGCATGGTGGTGATCACCGACGACAACGGCGTCGAATCGATCGCCGGCGTGATGGGCGGCGAGCATTCCGGCTGCGACGAGACCACCACCGACGTGCTGGTCGAGAGCGCGCTCTGGAACACGCTCAACATCGCCCGCACCGGCCGCTCGCTCGGCATCAATTCCGATGCGCGTTACCGCAACGAGCGCGGCATCGATCCGGACTTCACCCGGCCCGGCCTCGACATGGCGACGCAGATGATCACGACGCTCTGCGGCGGCGAGCCCTCCGAGGTCGTCTTCGCCGGCGAGCTGCCCGAAAGCCCCGGCGCCATCGACTTCCCCTGGTCCGAGGTCAAGCGCCTGACCGGGCTCGACCTGCCGCAGGTCGAGATGAAGCTGGCGCTGACCTCGCTCGGCTTCGACGTCTCGGGCGCCGGCGACCGCGTCAAGGTCGCGCCGCCGTCCTGGCGCGCCGATGTCGAGGGCAAGGCCGATCTGGTCGAGGAGATTCTGCGCATCGCCGGGCTCGACCGCGTCGCTCCCGCGCCGCTGCCGCGCATCAAGGGCGAGGTGATCAAGCCGGTGCTGACCGTGCTGCAGAAGCGCACGCGCGCGGCCAAGCGCCTGCTCGCCAGCCGCGGTCTGGTCGAGGCGGTGACCTGGTCCTTCATCTCGCACAGCGCCGCCAAACTCTTCGGCGGCGGCTCGCACAAGCTCGTGCTCGCCAACCCGATCGCGGCCGATCTCTCCGACATGCGGCCCTCGCTGCTGCCGGGATTGATCCGCGCAGGCCAGGCCAATGCCGATCGTGGCTTCGGCGATGTCGCCCTGTTCGAGGTCGGCCAGGTCTTCCAGAGCGACGAGCCGGAAGGCCAACTCATCGCCGCCGCCGGCCTGCGCCGCGGCACGGCGAAACTGGAAGGCGCCGGTCGCCATTGGGACGGTGCCGCCAAGACGGTCGACGCCTTCGACGCCAAGGCGGATGTACTCGGCCTGCTCTCCGGGCTCGGCGTTCCCGTCGGTGGCCTGCAGATCGTCGCCGGCGGTCCGGCCTGGGCGCATCCCGGCCGTTCCGCCACGCTGCAGTTCGGCCCCAAGGGCGTGATCGGCGCCTTCGGCGAAGTCCATCCGCGCGTGCTCAAGGCGCTCGACGTCAAGGGGCCGCTGGTCGCCTTCGAGATCCATCTCGATGCGCTGCCGCTGCCCAAGTACAAGCCGACCAAGGTCAAGCCGAAGCTGGCGCTCTCCGACTTCCAGCCGGTGACGCGCGACTTCGCCTTCATCGTCGACAAGGCGGTGGCGGCCGGCGAGATGGCCAAGAGCGCCCAGAATGCCGACCGGGCGCTGGTCTCGGATGTCGGGGTGTTCGACCTCTACGAGGGCACGGGGGTCGAGCCGGGCAAGAAGTCGGTGGCGCTGGCGGTGACTTTGCAGCCGATGCAGAAGACGCTCACCGATACCGAGATCGAAGCCGTCGCGGCCAAGATCGTTGCCGAAATGAGCAAGCGCTACGGCGCGGTGCTGCGCGGGTAAAAATTGGCGTCATGGTCGGCCTTGAGCCGACCATCTCTGCCCGGAAAAGGCGCCTTCCAGCGCGCTTCCGCCATAAGATTCTCGGGTCTGCGCTTCGCTTCGCCGAGAATGACGGTTGAGGGCTATCTGCGGCGCCTCCGTTATTGACCAGAATTATGAAATAATCGGCGCAAGAAATCGTTTGAAAATCCGGGTATCGGCTCTGATTGTTGCAATCTGAGAGGCCTGATGTCGCTGACCGAGCTCCCTGTCGTGGACGAACTGTTTCCCGGCTTCCGGCTGCTCGATGTCGCAACGACGGGCGCTCGCATCCGCGTTCGGACAGGCGGGGAGGGGCCGCCGCTCCTTCTGCTTCACGGCTATCCGCAGACCCATATCATGTGGCGGAAGATCGCTCCGGCGCTGGCGCAGCACTTCACCCTGGTCTGCCCCGATCTGCGCGGCTATGGCGATTCCGAGAAGCCGCAATCAGACGCCGACCACGCGCCCTATGCCAAGCGCGCCATGGCGCAGGACATGGCCGAGGTCATGACGGCGCTCGGCCATGAGCGCTTCTTCGTCGGCTCGCATGATCGCGGCGCCCGCGTCGGCCACCGGCTGGCGCTCGACCATCGCGAGCGCGTTCTGAAGCTGGCGACACTCGACATCGCGCCGACGCGCGAGATGTATCGCGACACCAGCGACGCCTTCGCCCGCGCCTATTGGCATTGGTTCTTCCTGATCCAGTCCGCGCCGATGCCGGAGCGCATGATCGAGGCCGATCCCGAGTTCTACTGGACCAGCCGGCGCGCCGCGGACATGAAGCTGTTCGAGCCGGCGGCGCTCGCCGAATATCTCCGCTGCTTTCGCGATCCGGCGATGATCCATGCCAGTTGCGAGGATTATCGCGCCGCCGCGACGATCGACATCGCCCATGACGATGCCGACGAGGGCAAGAAGGTCGCCTGTCCGCTGCTGGCGCTCTGGGGCGAGCGCGGCGCTGTGGGAAAATGCTTCGACGTGCTGGCGCTCTGGCGCGAGCGCGCTGCCGATGTGCGTGGCCGCGCCTTGCCGGGCGGACACTATCTCGCGGAAGAATTGCCTGACCTCGTCATCCAGGAATTCGCCGCCTTCTTCGGAGAAGTCGCATGAGCCGCACCAACCGCGTCTACCGCATCGCTGCCATCGCCGGCGACGGCATCGGCAAGGAGGTCATGCCCGAGGGCCTGCGCGTGCTCGAGGCCGCCTCGAAGAAATACGGCTTCGAACTCCGCTTCGACGAGTTCGATTTCTCCTCCTGCGACTACTACGCCAAGCACGGCAAGATGCTGCCGGACGACTGGAAGGAAAAGATCGGCGGCCATGACGCGATCTTCTTCGGCGCCGTTGGCATGCCGGCCCAGGTGCCGGATCATATCTCGCTCTGGGGCTCGCTGCTGCTGTTCCGCCGCGAATTCGATCAGTACGTCAATCTGCGCCCGGTGCGGCTGATGCCGGGCGTGCCCGGCCCGCTGGTCGGCCGCAAGCCCGGTGACATCGACTTCTTCGTCGTGCGCGAGAACACCGAGGGCGAGTACTCTTCGGTCGGCGGGCGCATGTATGGCGGCACCGAACGCGAGATCGTCATCCAGGAGACGATCATGAGCCGGGTCGGCGTCGACCGGGTGCTCAAATACGCCTTCGAGCTGGCCCAGCGCCGACCGCGCAAGAAGCTGACCTCGGCGACCAAGTCGAACGGCATCTCGATCACCATGCCGTACTGGGACGAGCGGGTGAAGGAGATGGCGAAGAGCTATCCCGACGTCGCGGTCGACCAGTACCATATCGACATCCTGACCGCGCATTTCGTGCTCAATCCCGACCGCTTCGACGTGGTCGTCGCCTCCAACCTGTTCGGCGACATCCTGTCCGATCTCGGCCCGGCCTGCACCGGCACGATCGGCATCGCGCCCTCGGGCAACATCAATCCGACTGGTGAATTCCCCTCCCTGTTCGAGCCGGTGCACGGCTCAGCGCCTGATATCGCCGGGCAGGGCATCGCCAACCCCGTCGGCCAGATCTGGTCGGGCGCGATGATGCTCGATCATCTCGGCGAGCATGAAGCGGCCAAGGGCATCGAGGCGGCGATCGAGCGTGCCCTTGGCGACGCCCGCACCCGCACCCGCGACCTCGGAGGCAGCCTCAATACCGAAGCCGCCGGCAAGGCGATCGAGCAGGCGCTGGGTTGACGACAAGGCCGGCGCTGACCACAAGCAGTGGTCGGCGCCGAAAAAGACGTAAGACTTAAGGAGGGGAGACCAAGGTGCCTGATCTGACGTTTTCGCTGCTCGACGCTGCTCTCTGGGGCAAGCTTTTCGAGATCATCGCGCTCAACATCGTCTTGTCCGGTGACAATGCGGTGGTGATCGCGCTCGCCTGCAGGGCGCTCGCGCCAGAGCAGCGCGCCAAGGGCATTGCGCTCGGCGCCGGCGTCGCCGTGCTGCTGCGCGTCGTCTTCACGGTGCTGATCGCTTCCCTTCTCAACATGCCTTTCCTGCACATCGTCGGCGCGATCCTGCTGGTCTGGATCGCGGTCAAGCTGATCATCGAGGATGGCGAGAGCGACGAGAATGCAGTCGCCGCCAGCAGCAAGCTCTGGAAGGCGGTGCAGACCGTCGCCATCGCCGACATCGTCATGAGCCTCGACAATGTCCTCGCCATCGCCGCCGTCGCCAAGGATTCGATCCCGCTGCTGGTCGGCGGCCTGATCATCTCGATCCCGCTGATCGTGCTCGGCGCGTCGCTGATCACTTCGCTCCTGACCCGCTTCCCGATCCTGGTCTGGGCTGGCGCCGGCCTGCTCGGCTGGGTCGCCGGCGAGATGTTCGAGAGCGACCCGTGGCTGATCGGCAAGCTCGGCGAGACGCTGGCTCACCAGCTCGAATACCCCGCTGCAATTCTGGGTGCCGTCCTGGTGCTCGGCCTTGGCTATTTCCTCAAGCATCGCCGGCCAGATCCGGCCCTCTAAGACAGGGACTGACCGACCTATGGATTTCTCATCTTCCGTCTTCTGGACGTCATTGCTCCAGATCATCTGGATCGACCTGCTGCTCTCGGGCGATAATGCGGTCGTCATCGCTCTCGCGGTGCGCTCGTTGCCGGAGAAGCAGCGCAAGGTCGGCATTCTGCTCGGCGCCGGCGCTGCCGTCGGCCTGCGCATCCTCTTCGCGGTGGTTGTCACCTACCTGCTTGCCGTCCCCTTCCTGAAGGTCGTCGGCGCGCTCCTTCTGTTCTGGATCGCGATCAAGCTGGCCAAAGGCGAGGAAGAGGCGCATGGCGACATCGCAGCCTCGGATAACCTCTGGAAGGCGGTGCGCACCATCGCCATCGCCGATGCGGTGATGAGCCTCGACAACGTCCTCGCGATCGCTGCGGCCGCCCGCGGCCATTTCGAGCTCTTCATCTTCGGCCTGCTGCTGACCATCCCGCTGATCGTCTACGGCGCTCGCCTGCTCTCCACGGTCCTGGAGCGCTTCCCGATCCTGATCTGGCTCGGCGCTGCGCTGCTCGGCTGGATCGCCGGCGAGATGCTGCTTGGTGACCTGGCCGTGCTGCAGTGGCTGCAGGCGAACATGCCGAACTGGGTCGTCAGCGTGCCGGTCTCCGATACCAATCCCGTTGGCCTGTTGCCCGCCAAGGTGCCGTTCTACACGGCGGCGACTCTCGGTGCGCTGGTGGTGGTCGTCGTCGGCTACCTCTTGAAGAAGAAGCCGGTCGACCAGCCGGGCTGAACAGTCAGTCTCGATCAAAAGTGATGAATGCGGCGGCCATGGTCTCATGGCCGCCGTTTTTTGTGAGCCTGACGAAGCCATGGGCAATGCCGCCAGCCTGCTCATCGGCAACGGCGAAGCCCTCAGAGCCGTCGAGTTGCACCGAAAAGCTATCGGGCGCGCGGGTGAAGCCGGTGCCGAGCGCCTTCACATAGGCTTCCTTGGCGCTCCAGAGCTGGGCGAAGGCCAGCGGCCGGGCAGAGGCGGGCAAGCCTTCCAGCCAGCGCCGCTCGGCGGAGTGCAGCACGGCGAGCGACGGCTCGCTCGTAAGCGCGACCCGCTCGACATCGATGCCGACCGGCCGATGCGCCAGGGCGATCGCAACCAGGCCAGAACGCGTCGCAAGTGAGAGGTGCAGCCCGGAACCGCGCGGGCGAAGGATCAGCGGGCGTCCCGCCGGCTCATGCCCGATCTCGACAGCATCTTCGGCTAAAGCGAACTGACGCGCGAGCAGCTTGCGCGCCAGCGAGCGCCGCAACTCCGAGCGCTCCGGCAGGTTCGCGGGTCGCGTGTCGGTCGCGATCAGCCATGCGGCCGGCAAGGCAGGGGCGATCTCGTCGACGGAAGAGAGCCAGAGCATGACGTGGTTCTAGGGCAGCATGGCTCTCTGCGGAAGGAGGCTGCCCGGCCCGCCCTGCGCCACGCTCATGCGGGCCCGCAGCTTGCAAGGCGTTGACGCAACATCAGGAAACCGGTTCGAGGACTTATGGCTTCCGAAGCGAAATCCGAACCGCCGACCTCGGCCCAGCTCACCCTTGCCGGCATGCTGCTCGGCCTGCGCCGCGTCTCCGTGCTGATGCCGGGCGTGATCGTCTTCGCCGTCGCCTTCGGCGCCGCCGCTTCGGCCAAGGGGCTCAGCCTGCTCGAGGCGGTGCTGATGAGCGCACTGGTCTATGCCGGCGTCTCCCAGCTCGTCGCGATGGAGCTCTGGCGGCCGGAATGGACCTGGGGCGCGATCGTCGCGCTCGCCTTCGTCACTGCGACCGTCAACGCCCGCACCATCCTGCAGGCCGCGTCGCTGCAGCCCTGGTTCGCCCGCTATCCCTGGTTCGTGACCGCCTTCCAGCTCTCCTTCTTCACCGACGCCAACTGGCTGGTCGGCACGCGCTATCACGGCGAGGGCGGGCGCGATGTCGGCGTCGTGCTGGGAGCCGGTCTCGCGCTCTGGGTCGTCTGGGTCGTCATGACCATTCCCGGCTATCTGCTCGGAGCGCTGGTCGCCGACCCGCGCAAATACGGCATCGATCTGGTCATGCCGATCTTCTTCGCGGCGATGATCGTGCCGCTCTGGCGCGGCAAGCGCGCAGCGCTGCCCTGGATCGTCGCCGGCATCGTCGCGCTCGTCACGACACGCCTCGTCGATGGCTATGCCTTCATCATCGTCGGCGCGCTCTCGGGCGCCGTGGCAGGAGCTCTACTCGATGACCCTGCCTGAACCGGGAAGCTGGGGCCCCTATCTCGCCATCCTCGGCATGGCGCTGGCGACCTATCTCTGCCGCATCTCCGGCGTGGTGCTGATGAGCTTCATCCCGCTGACGCCGCGGGTGCGGCGCGGGCTCGCGGCTCTGCCGGGCTCGATCGTCGTCGCGACGGTCCTGCCGCTGATCGAGCGACTCGGCCTCGCCGCCGGCCTGGCTTTGCTGGCGGCGATCGCCAGCATGGTGATCCGGCGCAGCGAATTGCTCGCTTTGCTCGTCGGCATGGTCGTCGTCTCGCTGATGCGGCTTGCCGGCTTCTGAGGTCGGAGTGCGATCGCGCCGGCCGCGTCGCGGATTTTCAGGCTGCGCCGCGATCCATCACCGGCTGCGATCGGACCCATCACAGCAATCGTTCCCCGGCATGTTGACGCGGCTTTGCCTGCGGCAGACGGTGCCGGCCAGCAACCTTCACCGATTGGAGCGCATGATGGCCTGGTATTCGCAGACGTGGACGTGGTTCGACGGTGAGTGGCGCGAAGGCAATCCCGGCATCATGGGCCCTCGCACCCATGCCGCCTGGCAGGCCTCCTGCGTATTCGACGGCGCTCGCCATTTCGACGGCGTCTCGCCCGATCTCGACCGCCATGCCGCGCGCGTCAATCGTTCCGCCGTGGCACTCGGTCTCAAGCCGACCGTCTCGGCCGAGGAGATCGTCGCCAAGACTGCCGAAGGCGTGAAGAAATTCGCGGGCGGCACTGCGCTCTACATCAAGCCGATGTACTGGGCCGAGGCCGACGGGCCCTCGACCATCATCGGCGACCCCGAGTCGACCCAGTTCGCGCTCTGCCTGTTCGAGGCGCCGATGGGCGATCCCGGCAAGGGCTTCTCGGTGACCAAAGGCGCCTTCCGTCGCCCGACCCTGGAGAATGCGCCGACCGACGCCAAGGCCGGCTGCCTCTATCCCAACAATGCACGCGTCCTGCGCGAGGCCAAGACTCGCGGCTTCGACAATGCGCTCGTGCTCGACATGCTCGGCAATGTCGCCGAGACCGGCACCTCCAACATCTTCCTGGCCAAGGACGGCGTGGTGAAGACGCCGGCTCCGAACGGCACCTTCCTGAACGGCATCACCCGCCAGCGCACCATTGCCCTGCTGCGCCAGGCCGGCGTTGCGGTCGAGGAGACGACGCTGCGCTATGAGGATTTCGAGCAGGCCGACGAGATCTTCTCCTCCGGCAACTATTCGAAGGTGATGCCGATCTACAAGATCGACGATCGCGAGCTGCAGCCCGGCCCGATGTTCCGCAAGGCGCGCGAGCTCTACATCGAGTTCGCCCACAGCAAGGGCGCCTGAAGCCAGAAATGGTTCGCCTGGCTACCCGCTTGACCGAACGCCTGGGGATCGAGCATCCGATCCTCTCGGCGCCGATGGCTCTGGCGGGCGGCGGGGCCCTCGCTGCCGCCGTCACCCGCGCCGGCGGTCTCGGCCTGATCGGCGGCGGTTACGGCCACGGCGATTGGCTGCGCACCCAATATGCCGCTGCCGGCAATACCCGCACCGGCTGCGGCTTCATCACCTGGTCGCTGGCGACGCAGCCACATCTGCTTGGCGAAGTGCTGGCGCGTCAGCCGGCGGCGCTGATGCTCTCCTTCGGCGATCCCGTGCCTTTCGCCGGCGAGGTCGCCGCCGCCGGCGTGCCGCTGATCTGCCAGTGCCAGAGCCTCGACCATGTCCGCACCGCGCTGGCGGCGGGCGCCGCGATCATCGTCGCGCAGGGCGCCGAGGCTGGCGGCCACGGTCACAGCCGCGGCACCTTGCCCTTCGTGCCGGAGGTCGCCAATCTCCTGGCGCGCGAGAGCCCGGATACGCTGCTGCTTGCCGCCGGTGGCATCGCCGATGGCCGCGGCCTTGGCGCCGCGCTGATGCTCGGCGCCGACGGTGTCCTGGTCGGCACCCGCTTCTGGGCGAGCCGCGAGGCGCTGGTCCATCCGAACCACCACGCCGCGGCCGTCGCGGCGACGGGCGATGAGACGGTGCGCTCGGCGCTGCCCGACATCGCCCGCCGGCTCGACTGGCCGAAGCCCTTCGACATCCGCGTCAGCGACAATGCCTTCATCGCGAAATGGCGTGGTTGCGACGCCGAATTGCGCGCAGCGATCGAGGGCGAGGCGCCGGCCTATCGCGAGGCCTTCATTGCGGGCGATCCCGACAGAGCGGCGGTGGTCTTCGGCGAGGCCGCCGGCCTGATCTCGGATATCCCTTCCGCAGGCGAGATCGTCGCGCGGATGGTGGAGGAGGCAGCCGATCGTCTCACGGTCGGCGCTCGGCTGATCGCGAGCTGAACTAGCGCAGCAGCCGCCAGAGCCCTGCCGATCGCAGTCCGCCTAGCGCGACTGCGCCATAGATGCAGGCGGAAGCGAGACTGAGGATGGCCAGCGCGATCAGTCGCGGCTCGTAGGGGAAGCCGATCAGCAGCCCATAGAGCGGCTCGGCCAGAAAACGCGCGACCAGCGCGGCGAAACCGGCGGCGACGCCGACGATCAGTATAAGTAGCGGCAAGCCGCGATCGGGATTGGTCCAGCCGCGTTTCAGCGCCAGGCCATAGAGCGCTCCAAGATTGATCCAGGCGCCGCAGGCGGTGGCGAAGGCGAGGCCGGGCGCGCCATGGCTCTTCCAGAGCAGCAGCTTCAGCCCGACATTGGCGGCGATGGCGGCGAGCGAGACCAGCATCGGCGTGGTGGTGTCGCCGCGCGCCTGGAAGCTCGAGACCTGGGCCCGGATCAGGACAATCGCCGGCAGGCCGACCGCATAGGCGAACAGCACTGCGCCTGCGGCCTGCGTCGCCGCATCGTCGAAGCGGCCGCGCTCGAACAGCGCCGAAACGATCAGCTCGGGAATGGCGAGGAAGGCGGCGGCGAAAGGCGCAGCCGCGACCAGCGTCAGCGCGATAGCCCGGTTCTGCGCCGCGTCCGCTTTGGTCTCGTTGCCGGCGGCGATCGATCGGCTCATCGTCGGCAGCAGCACCGTGCCGACGCCGATCGCGATCACGCCGAGCGGCAGCTGGTACAGGCGCTCGGCATAATACAGCGCCGAATAGGCGCCGGCCGGCAGCAGCGAGGCGATGATCGTGTCGGCGAAAAGCGCGATCTGCACCCCCGCCGAGCCGATCACCGCCGGGCCGAAGGCTTTCAGGAAGCTCCTGACCTCGCCGTCGAGGCGCGGCCGCGTGATCGCCGCCGAAACGCCGACCCGCCGTGCCGAGATCCAGAGCAGCAGCCATTCGAGCACGCCGGCGACGGCGACGCCCCAGGCGGCGGCATGGGCCGCGCTCGGGAACAGGAAGGCGACGAAGAGCGCGCCGATCAGGCAGATGTTCAAAAGGATCGGCGCTGCCGCTGCCGCTGCGAACCGGTCGACCGCGTTGAGATTGGCCGAGAGCAGCGTCACCAGCGTGATGAAGAGGAGGTAGGGGAAGGTGATCCGCGTCAGCGTCACCGCGAGGTCGAAGCGGACGGGGTCGTTGACGAAGCCGGGCGCCAGCAGACGCACCAGCTCCGGCATGAACGGGATGGCGAGCGCCAGCAGGACGAGCTGGACGGCGAGGTTCAGCGAGAAGACACGGTTCGAGAACTGTGCCGCGGCGGCCTCGCCCGACTGCTCGCGGATGCGGCTATAGGCCGGAATATAGGCCTGGTTGAAAGCGCCTTCGCCGAAGATGGCGCGGAAATGATTGGGCAGGCGCAGGGCCACCGAGAAGGCGTCCATCAGCCCGCTAACGCCGAGCGTCGCCGCCAGCACGATGTCGCGGAGGAAGCCGGACAATCGCGAGAGCAGCGTGAAACCGCTGACGGAGAGGATCTTTCTCAGCATCGCGCCACTCGGGTCCGCCACGATTGGCGATCCACTTGCACTTAGCCGCATAGCTGCGTCGCGGAGGATGGTCCAGCGCGGGACCCGCGCAGTCCCCGGATTACCCGATCAGTGAGGCAGCACGTCGCTGCGTGGCGGGGCGCCGTCCTGCCCAGCGAAGCCGACCCGCTCGCCGACCAGATAGAGCGGCCGGCGCTTCACCTCGGCGAAGATCCGCCCGACATATTCGCCGATCATCCCGAGCGAGATCAGCTGGATGCCGGAAAAGAACATGATCGACACGATCAGCGAGGGGAAGCCGGGCAGGTCGGTGCCGAACAGCAGCGTCCGCACCATGAAATAGAGGCCGGTCAGGGTCGCCACGATCGCGATCGCGACGCCGAGCCAGGTCGCGATCTTCAATGGCACGGTCGAGAAGGAGGAGATTCCATCGAAGGCGAAGCTGAACAGCTTGCGGAAGCGGAACTTGCTCTCGCCATGGGCGCGATCGGCAACCGCGAAAGGCACGCCCGTCGCCCTAAAGCCGACCCAGGCATAGAGGCCCTTCGAGAAGCGTGCCCGCTCGGGCAGGGCCCGCAGCGCCTCGACTACGCGCCGGTCGAGCAGGCGAAAATCGCCGGCGCCCTCCGGCAGCTCGGTCTCGCCGAAGCTGGCGAAGAGCCTGTAGAACGCCTTGGCGAAATTGCGCTTCAGCGGGCTTTCGCCCTCGCGGTCGGTGCGCTGGCCGTAGACGTTGAGGAAACCCTCGCGCCATTTCGCCAGGAAGGCGGGGATCACCTCCGGCGGATGCTGCAGGTCGGCGTCCATGATGACGACGGCATCGCCATTGGCATGGTCGAGCCCGGCGGCGATCGCGACCTCCTTGCCGAAATTGCGGCTGAAGGAGATGGCATGGATCCGGCTGTCCTGGGCGTTGAGGGCGCGCAGCGCGGACAGCGTCCCGTCGCGGCTGCCATCGTCGACGCAGATGATCTCCCAGGAGGTGGCGTTTGCATCGAGGATCGGCTCGAGCCGGGCGATCAGCGGCGCGAGATTGTCAGCCTCGTTGTAGACCGGCACCACGATCGAGAGCTGTGGCCGCGGAGCAGCGGTCGATATCGTGGCGGAGGCGGAATTGGGCGCAATTGCGGACAAGGCTTTCAGGACCCTCGTTGCTCGGCTAGAGCCGGATCCAATCAGATTGGCTCAATCTGATTGGTGAATCCGTCTCTCACTTTTAGTTTAGAGACCGTTTTTCCAATCAGCTTGTGATGCAAGCTGATTGGAACGGGCTCTAGGGCTGTGTCCGTGGAACCAGCCGCAGGCTGCATACACCAGAGCAGATGAATAGGGGGTAACATCCGGCATGACCCGCAGCTTCGTGCTCTGCGCAGATGATTTCGCCATGACGCAGGGCGTCAGCCGCTCGATCCTGGAGCTGCTCGCTGCCGGCAAGCTCTCGGCGACGGGGGCGATGACCAACCGGCCGCACTGGCCGCGACTGGCGAATGAGCTCGCAGCCTTCTCCGGCAAGGCCGACCTCGGCCTCCACCTCAACCTGACCTGCGCCGCGCCGCTGGCGGCAATGCCGACCGTGGCGCCGTCAGGCGCCTTGCCGAAGCTCGGCGAGCTCGCGCCGCTGGCCCTGCGCTCGGGCGCCGCGCGAGCCGAGATCGCTGCCGAGATCGCCCGGCAGCTCGATGCGTTCGAGCAGCATCTCGGCCGTGCACCTGATTTTGTCGACGGCCACCAGCATGTCCATGTCCTGCCCGGTATCCGTCGGGCGGTGCTCGATGCGCTGGCGCAGCGCTACCCGGCCGGGTCGGTCTATCTGCGCGACCCATCCGATTCCATCGCGGCGATCCGAGCCCGCGGCGTCGCGACCGGTAAGGCGTTGACCGTCGCCGGGCTCGCCACTGGCCTGCGCCAGGCCGCGCACCGGCGTGGCATTCCGACCAATCGCGGCTTCTCCGGCTTCTCGCCTTTCGATCCCCAGCGCGATTTCGCGGCCGATCTCCCGCGCTTCCTCATCCGGCCGGGGCCGGCGCATCTGATGATGTGCCATCCCGGATATGTAGACGACGAACTCATCGCGCTCGATCCGGTCGTCGCGACACGGCCGCTGGAGCATGCTTCGTTGCTGGCTTTCGAGCCGGACGGATTGCGGATCGGGCGTTTTTCTGCCGCTGCCTAGTTCGTCCCGTTGTCTAGGGTTCAAGTCCTTTCGCACGCAATCGAAAATTTACCCCGTTCATTCACCTTGCGGAGTGGCAGTCCCGACGTCTGGGGATGTCGGTGTCTGGAGTCCGCGGAATATGAGCGTGATGGCCTGGTTTCAGTCGCGGGCACAGCGATCGCAGGTAGCTGTGCCGCATGTCGGGCCGATCGAGCGGGTGACGCGCTCGCTGAGCAGCCAGATCGCGGGGGCCGCAGTCGCCATTGTCGCCGTCGCGATCGTTTTCGTCGTCATCGCGGCTGCCCGCTACAACGAGGCCAAGACGCGCGGCGACCTCGAACAGAAGATGATGTCGCTGACTGCGATGATCGCCCATGCCTCGCCGCCGCTGATCCTGGCGCGCGACACCATCACCTTGAGCTACATTCTGGAATCGCTGAAGCGCGATCCCGATTTCGACGCCGGCTTCGTCGCCGATGACCTCGTCGCTCTCGCCTCTGCCGGCCGCAATGACGACGCACGGTTATCTTTTACCCCCAACAAGCTCGCTCGTGCGATGGGGCGCGAACCTTGGGACATTCTCGGCGAGCAGGACACGCTGCGGCTCGAAGACAAGACCTATGTAACGCAGCTGCTCTCGGTGAAGGTCGGTGGCTTCAAGAAGCAGATCGGCTATGTCGCCCTGCGCTTCGACAAGACCCGGCTGGCCGCGCGCTCGGCCTGGGAGCAGTTCCTGACGATCGGGATCGGTATCGGCCTGCTCCTCGTACTCGGGCCGCTGCTCTGGATCTCGCTGTCGCGGACGATGCGGCCGCTGAAGAGCATGACAAAGGCGATCGTCGGCATCTCCGATGGCAAGCTCGACACGCCGATCGATGCCGCCGGCCGGCAGGACGAGATCGGTGCGATCGCCAGGGCGCTCGGCGTGCTCAAGCTGCGCCTGGCCGAGCGAGCAAGCCTGCAGCAGCAACAGGTGACGACGGAAGCGGAGCGCCATCGCCAGCAGAAGCGCACCGAGGAGGCGATCGCCCTGTTCCGCGGCGAGGTCGGCGTCGCGCTGGAAGCCTTCAAGAGCAATGCGGACCGGATGGGCGAAGCGTCGGATGGCCTGGCTCGGGTCGCTGCGGAATCATCGGAGCGCGCTGCCCGCGCCGCGGAAAACTCGCAGGGCGCTTCGGTCAACGTCGAGAACGCCGCGCAGGCCGCCGAGGAGATGGGAGCGGCGATCCGCGAGGTCGAGTTCCAGGTGCGCCGCGTCCGCACCGAGATCGTCGAGGCGGCCTCCGCCTCCCGCGACACGGCCGGCTCCGTCCAGGCGCTGGACGAGACCGCACGGGCGATTGGCGAGGTGGTGAACCTGATCCGCGACATCGCCGCGCAGACCAATCTGCTGGCGCTCAACGCCACCATCGAGGCGGCGCGCGCCGGCGAAGCCGGGCGCGGCTTCGCCGTCGTTGCCGCCGAGGTAAAGAGCCTCGCCTCGCAGACGGCCGATGCGACCGACCGGATCGTCAACCAGGTCGGCGCCATTCAGGGCGCGACGACCGAGGTCGTCGACGCGATCCAGAACATCGCCAGCCGCATGGGCGCGATCGAGAGCTTCGCCAATTCGGTGGCAACCTCGATCGAGCAGCAGGCGATCGCGACGGGCGAGATCGCCAGCGGCGTCGCCATGGCGAGCACCTCGGCGCTGTCGGTCTCCAGCGATCTCAGCGTGCTGGCTGACAGTGTCGAGGAGACCGGCCGCTCGGCCGAGCAAGTCCGCCACGCTGCGGGCGAGGTCTCGGCCCAGGCGATGCGTCTCGATTCGACCGTCGATCAGTTCCTCAAGCGCGTCGCTGCCTAAGCTGCCCGCGCAAAAGAAAACGGGGCCCTTCCGGGCCCCGCCGATCTCGCTTCTATCAGGATGGGATCAGGCCTTGGCGCCGTCATACATCTCGGCGACGTAGTCCCAGTTGACCATGCTCTCCAGGAAGGCCTTGAGATAGTCCGGGCGGCGGTTGCGGTAGTCGATGTAGTAGGAGTGCTCCCAGACGTCGACGCCGAGGATCGGCGTGCCGCCATGGACCAGCGGGCTCTCGCCGTTCGGGGTCTTGCTGACGGCGAGCTTGCCGCCCTTGACCTCGAGCCAGGCCCAGCCCGAGCCGAACTGGCCGACGCCGGCGGCGACGAAGTCTTCCTTGAACTTGTCGACCGAGCCGAAGGAATCGGTGATCGCCTTCTCCAGAGCGCCCGGCAGCTTGCCGCCGCCATTCGGCTTCATCCACTTCCAGAAGTGGAGATGGTTGTAGTGCTGGCCGGCATTATTGAACACGGCCGGGTTCTTGCCGTAGGAGCCCTTGACGATCTCCTCGAGCGATTTGCCCTCGAATTCCGTGCCCTTGATGGCGTTGTTGCCGTTGGTCACATAGGCCTGATGATGCTTGTCGTGGTGGTACTCCAGCGTCTCCTTCGACATATAGGGCTGGAGGGCGTCATGTGCATAAGGAAGATCGGGCAGGGTAAAGGACATAGGGCCTCTCCTTGGGCTGTCGAAATCGCGACGTGAGAATGGCTGCAATGACGCAACGCTTGGGCAATGATTGCCCGGCGGAACACCCCGCCATTCGCCTGTTAGTTAAGCCCCTCGGCCGGCAGCGGCAACCGCTGACGCCTGAGAAATCCGGCGCGACCGGCCTGCGTCGTGGCGGGTAGGCGCGCAGGGGCCGTTTGGTTGGCAATACCGGATGGTATCGATAGGTTAACCGCCGAGGCGGCAAGCTGTCGCAGCTGGTCCGGCCTCAAAGGAGCAAGCGTTGGTCAGGCTTTTCGTGGTTCTCGGGTTCGCCCTGCTGGCGGGCGGCGCCTATGCCATCGTCGATGGCTGGCCATATCGCGTCCTGGAACGTGGTTTCACCGAAGTCATCCTCGGAGGGTTGTCGGTAGTCGCCGGATTGATCCTGCTCGCGCTCGCAGCCGTGCTGGCCGAGATTCGTCGCCTCAAGGGGCTGGTCAGCGGCGCCATGGCGGTGACGGCGCTGGCCGAACCACGCTCCGAGGCACGCCCGCTGCCGAGCGAGACGGCGGCGCGTGCGGAGCCGATGCTTGAGAAGGCGCCTGCAACCGAGACAAGTTCCATCGGCATCGCGACTACGCTGGCGGCCGGCGCTGGGGCGGCTGTCGCGGCCGGCGCGCTAGCCGGCCCGACTAAGACCGACGATGAGCCGCAGGCAAATGCGGCAGCCAAGGCGGATGCGGCCGACAAGATCGAGGAGGAAGAGCGCGCCGATCTCGACCGTCCCGAGACTGTCGCTGCTGAGCCATCGCAAGCGCCGGCGGTGCCGGCCGGCGACATCGACGACTGGCTGCTACCTCCCGTTCCTCCGGTGCTCGATGCCGCACCGTCGGATGTCCATCCCGACGAGCGGCGTGAGGAGGGCAAAGCCGACGAGATGATCGAGAAGTCGGGAGATGAGCCGGAACTGCCGCTCTCGCTGGACACTGAAGAGGTGTCGCAACCTGCTGACGAAAAGGTCGACCAGGTCGAATCCGCTGCCGTTTCCAAGGATGAGTCTGAAGCCAAGCCGCTGGAAGACGAAGCCGAGGCGGCAAAGCAGGAGCCCGAGTCTGCCCCTGTCCCGGAGCAGGCGGATCGCCTTTGGTGGCCGCGCATCGACCGTCCGGCGCGTGGCGAAACCGCCTCGGTCGACGACGAGTTCAACGCGCTGCGCGACCAGCTCGCCGGCGTCGTCAATGCGCCTGAGATCGAGGCGCCGCGCCGCGATCGCGATGCCCTCGATACGGTGGGAAGCTGGATTGCGCCGCGGCCCTGGCCGCCAGTGACGCAGCCGCGCGATCCCGGTGCCTTGGCCGAAGTCGAGGCCGAAGCCGCCGACAAGGCCGTGCCGGAAGAGGTGAAGGCCGAGACGGCTCCGACACAGCCGGACGAAGCCAAGGCAGCGGAGCTCGAGTCCGAGCCCGAAGAGGAAGACGCTCAGGAGCCGGCTTCCTCCGATGCGGACACGCTGCCGGCGGAGAAGTCCAGGCCGTCGATGGCTGAGACCAAGGCCGAGGTTGAGCCCGCGGCCTCGGAGGAGGGTGTGATTGGTGCCTATCAGGTCGGTGAGACGCAGTTCACCATGTTCGCCGACGGCTCGATCCATGCCCGCACGCCGGACGGAGACTACGTCTTCGCCTCTATGGACGAGCTGAAGGCTTATCTCGCCAACGAGAAGGATAAACTGGAGCCTAGCTCGAACTGATTTGTTCGGCCTCCGCATCCCAGCCGTTGCCAGTCGCCGTGATGGCGAAGGCGTAGGCGAGGGCGGTTTCTTTCAACGAATCGAAGCGCCCGGCGGCGCCGGCATGGCCGGCGTCCATGTTTGTGTGCAGCATGACCGGGCCGCCGCCGGTCATGGTCGCGCGCAGGCGCGCCACCCATTTCGCCGGCTCCCAATAGGTCACGCGCGGATCGGCGAGCCCTCCCGTCGCCAGGATCGGCGGATAGACCTGTGCCTTGACGTTGTCATAGGGCGAATAGCTCAGGATCGTCCGGAAGGCGGCTTCGTCCCGGATCGGGTCGCCCCATTCCGGCCATTCCATCGGCGTCAGCGGCAGGCTCTCGTCGAGAATGGTGTTGAGGACGTCGACGAAGGGTACTTCGGCGATGATCCCGGCGAACAGCTCCGGTGCGAGATTGGCGACCGCGCCCATCAGCATGCCGCCGGCACTGCCGCCCTCGGCAACGATGCGGCCACGACTGGTGAAGCCTTCCGCAGCGAGCATCTCGCCGGCCGCGATGAAGTCGGTGAAGCTGTTGGGCTTGTTCTGGCGCTTGCCGTCGAGATACCAGCCCCAGCCTTTGTCGGTGCCGCCGCGGATATGGGCGATGGCGTAGACGAAGCCGCGATCGACCAAGCTGAGCGGCCGCGTCCGGAACGAGGCCGACATCGCCGCGCCATAGGAGCCGTAGCCGTAGAGTAGGCAAGGAGCCGAGCCGTCGAGCTTGAGATTGCGCCGGTGCAGCAGCGACACCGGAATCCTGGCGCCATCCTTGGCAGTCGCGAAGATGCGACGCACGACATAGGCCTCGGCATCGTGGCCGGAGGGCACCTCCTGGCGCTTCACCAGCGTGCGCTCACCGCTCGCGAGGTTGTAGTCATAGGTCTCGGCCGGCCGCGCCATCGAGGCGTAGATGAAGCGCAAGGTGTCGGTGTCGAACTCGTAGCCGGCATCGACGCCGAGCCCGTAGGCCTCCTCGTCGAAGGCGATGCTGCTTTCCGTCCCGCTCTTGAGATCGCGGATGATGATGCGCGGCAGGCCTTCCTCGCGCTCCAGGCGGATCAGCCGGTCGGCGAGGCAGATATGGCTGAGGATCAGCCGGCCGCGCTTGTGCGGCACGAGATCGGTCCAGTTTGATGGCGAGGGATCGGCCAGCGGCGCGCGAACGATCTTGAAGTCTTCGGCGCCGTCGGCATTGGTCAGGATCAGCAACTCCTCACCATGGTGCTCGACACTATATTGCCGCCCCACCAGTCGCTGTGCGATCAGCCTGGGCTTGCCGGTCTTGTCGGCAAGGTCGACGAGGCTGACCTCGGAGGTCTCGTGGTCGCTGCTGGAGATCAGCAGAAAACGGCGCGACTGGGTCTGGTCGATATCGGCGAAGAGGCCGGGATCGGTCTCTTCGTAGAGCAGTTCGTCCTCGCTCTGCGGCGTGCCGAGCCGGTGGCGCAGCACGCGCGTCGGACGATGGTCGTCATCGAGCGCGACGTAGACGAAAGCGCTGGAATCGGCGGCCCAGATCATCTCGCCCGAGGTGTCGGCGATTGCGTCCGGCAGATCTTTGCCGGTTGCGAGGTCGCGGATACGGATCAGGAACAGCTCGGAGCCCGCCTCGTCGGCGCTCCAGGCGAGCAGGCGATGGTCGGGGCTGTGCTCGGCATCGCCAAGATCGAAGAACTCCTTGCCCTCGGCGAGCGCGTCGCAATCGAGCATGACCTGCTCGCTATCGGCTTTGCCGCCTTCCGCTGCGCGCGGCTTGCGGCAGATCAGCGGGTGCTCGCCGCCGCGGCGGTAGCGGCTGTAGTAGAGGAAGGGGCCGTCCGGCTGCGGCGGCTCGCTGTCGTCTTCCTTGATACGACCGCGCATTTCCTTGATCAGGGTGCGCTGCAGCGTCTTCGTCGGCGCCATCAGCGTGTCACACCAGGCGTTCTCCGCCTCGATATGCGCCCGGATTTCGGCCGGCAGGGTGTCGGGATCGCGCAGCACATCGCGCCAGTTCTCCGCCCTGAGCCAGGCATAATCGTCGCTCAAGGCGACGCCGTGGACGCTGCGGGTCTGAGGGCGAATGGCAGGAACCGGCGGCGAGGCGACCTTGCCTGGGCTAGTCATGCTTGGTCTCCGGGTGGTTTGAACGCTTCTTAGACACGATCCATGTCAGGATCATTTTTGTCTTTGCGATGACGACAGGTAGAGGTCGGTGCCGAGACTGACAAGGACAACCTTTTGGCGCAAATGCTGCGGCGCAAAGCGCGATGGTTACGATCTAAGCCCATAAAATCAGCAATAATATGTCTGAACGAATGTATTCGAATCCTTGTATTGCCGCTTGCGATGTTGATCAGCATGGCTTAGACGAATGCCGGCTGGTCCGTTTTGCATGATTCTATTCCGGCGGGAATTCGACCGTCTGTCGGCTGAGATCAGGGAGGGCGCTTGCGCCTGGAAACAGAGCTGGGCGCAGTCATCGCTACGACTGGTCAAGAAAACAATGGAGTAACGCCATCATGGCTGACCAAGACGGTTCCGATTTCATCGAGCTCACGGCAGATATCGTTTCCGCCTACGTGTCGAACAATTCTGTCCCGGCCTCCGATTTGCCGGCGCTGATCAGCGACGTTCATGCCGCCCTCAATCGCGTGGTTGGCGGTGTCGCGCCGGTTGTTCCGGTCGAGGCGCCCAAGCCCGCCGTCGCGGTGAAGAAGTCGATCACGGCCGATTATCTGATCTGCCTTGAGGACGGAAAGAAGTTCAAGTCGCTGAAGCGTCATCTGCGCACGCAGTACAACATGTCGCCTGAGCAGTATCGCGAGAAGTGGGGCCTGCCGCCCGACTATCCGATGGTCGCGCCGAACTATGCAGAGGCGCGCTCGCAGCTCGCCAAGAAGATGGGTCTCGGCCAGCAGCGCCGCAAGCGCCGCTGATCCAACCCGGATCGAGCTGCATTATCACCCATGCAGTGGAGCCGCCGGTTCGTCCGGCGGCTTTTTTGTTGGGATCAGCTTCTCATCACGCGTACTCGACAGGTCGGTGGGCGGCTAGGCTGCACTGGGGATGCGTCGTCATTCCCGACCTGCGGATGGCGAGCCCAGAATTGTCAGGAGCCTGTCGGGATGGTCGACTCCACGCTTGCCGCGAAACGATATAGGAATATATACCTGTATTCGTCGCGGTTGAATTCGGGGAGGCGGTGCCCGCAATGGAACATATCATGAACATAATGATTGCCAAGCGGCGAGACCTGATGCGGCGGAACGCTCCCGCGCGGCTCGCCGAGGCGGCTGTCTGCGGTGCGCTGCAATTGCCCGCGGGGGCGCTGCGTACCGGGCGCGGACCTCGCAGGATCGCCTTTGCTCGCCAGCTCGCAATGTATCTGACGCATGTCGGCTTCGGGCTGACGCTGACAGAGGTCGGTGCCTGCTTCGAGCGTGACCGCACCACCGTGCGTCATGCCTGCGCTCTGGTGGAGGATCGGCGCGAGCAGCCCGCCTTCGACCTCGCCGTCTCGGCGCTGGAGGCCGGTGTGCTGCATCTGGCTTTCGGCCTGCAATTCGGTTGCGGCCCGGAGGCTGTACGATGAGCGCCGGTGACGATCGCATGCAGCCGTCGACCCGCCTGCTCCGGCACCTGAGCGAAGCGGGCGCCTATGCCGTCGACTCGCCGCTCGGCTGCGGGCGGATCGCGCTCTACCGGCGAGGGGCGGGAGGCGCCACGCTTGGTGCGGGCTATGTCCCGGCGGGCGAGGCGGAGGCTTTGGTCGAGGCCGGCTTCGCTGCCTGGTTCATGGAAAAGGGGAGGCGGCGCCTGCGGCTCGCCGACACCGAGGCCGAAAGGCCGCGTGCGACCACGACCGTGCTGGTCGACGGCGAAGCGCAGCAGGTCGTGCTGGACGAGCGCGAAAGCCCGCTGCTCTGGCTCCATCGCCGCCCGGGGAAGGACGGCGCGCCGCAGATCTCCGCCGTCGAGTTCGCTGCCGGCGAGCGCTTCCGTGCCGATCTGACGTTGGCGCAGATGTTGCCGCGGACGACGGTGAACTGGGATGCGGGCCTCGCGGCCGGTATCCATGCGCCGGCGCGCGGGCCGGCCGAAGCCTCCGATTCCAGTCTGGCGGCGCGCCAGCGCGTGCGGCTCGCCTGCAAGCGCCTCGGCCCGGAACTGTCGGGCCTGGCGATCGATGTCTGCGGCTTCCTCAAGGGGCTCGACCATGTCGAGCGCGAGCGCCGCTGGCCGGCGCGTTCCGCCAAGGTCGTGCTCCGGCTGGCGCTGGCAGCGCTGGTCGAGCACTATGGCCTGGCTGGCGAACACGGGCTGCCGGGGAACAGAAGCGCCTGGCGCGCACCCGATGCGCGGCCGTCGATCCCGCCCGCGCCGCAGCGTCTCGATTAAGCGAGCGTGGCGCGGGCGTCGCTCTTGATGCGCTCCATCATGGCGCGCACGCCATTGGAACGCTGCGGCGTCAGATGGGCAGCCAGTCCGAGCCGCTCATAGATCGCGAAGGCATCGGTCGTCAGGATTTCCTGCGCCGTATGGCCGGAATGGATGGCGATGGCGAGTGCGACCAGCCCGCGCACGATATGCGCATCGCTGTCGCCGCTGAAATTAAGCCGCGTCGTCTCGCCCGGGCCGCCCTCGGTGCGGGTCTCGAGCCAGACCTGGCTGGCGCAGCCACGCACCTTGTTGGCGTCGTTGTGGGCCTCCTCGGGCAAGGGGGCGAGCGTGCGCCCGAGCTCGATCAGATAGCGGTAGCGATCGTCCCACTCGTCGAGCAGCTCGAAATTGGCGACGATCTCGTCGAGGCTCTCGCTCATGGACTGCAGTCGGCCTCCGCCTCATCCCGCCGCTGACAATGCGGTGGCGATGGCGAGCGTCTTCGGCCTGTCGTGGGAAGACGTCAAGCCTCAGCGCTGTCGCGGCTGACCGTCAGTCGCGCGGGTCGCGGCGTTCGCCGCCAGCGCAAGGACCCGGGCGCGGGTCTCGGGCTCCAGCCCGGCCAGGACTTCCGCCGCCTCGCGCAGGCTGGTCGCGCCTTGCAGCGCCGCCTTGGGGTCGATCTTGGTGAGGATCGCGATCGCCGCCCTGGCGTCGACCGCGAGCGGCTCGGGCTCGCTCTTCGTGCCGTGCACGGGCGAGTTCAGCGCGATCACGCCGACGATCGCCAGGCTGCGCAGAAGATAGGCCATTTCGGTCCCCGTCCGTTCCAGGCTCCCCAGCCCGTGAATGAAGCGACGATAACGCAGGGATCGAAAGATCGCGTGTCGCGGAAAGCTTCGATTTGAATCAAAGACGGCCCATCGTCTTCAGCTTCCGTTCACCTTGCCGGAAACAACCGCTTGGCTTGGCTTAGAGCCTTGAGATCGGCGCAAATTATTGAAAAGCAAAAGCTATTTATCTGTCTGTCACAGTGCCGTCCAGTTTCGGGCCGCCTCGCTTTAAGCCCCGCTTAAACGGCAGCCGCGAGGATCGGGACAACAAGGCGAGGCGAAAGCGCCGAGGCCGGCAGAGGTGCGCGTTTGCGGTTTTCCAGTTTGATGACGGCGGTGAGGGCGCAGGTCGCGGCGATGGTCCATCCATCGGCGCTGGCCGACTCGCTCGAACGCATGCGTCATGAGCGCTTCATGCTGAGCAGGCTCGCTGCGTCGGTCGCGGCGCTCAGCCTGATGCCGGCCTATATTGCCTGGCGCGGTCGCATCGGCGCGCTCGAACTGCTCGTCCTGGTCGCGCTGGCCTTGCCGCTGCTCGCGGTGTTCCTGCTCTCGCGCACCGGCCGGCTCGATCTCGCGCACTGCATCTCCGGCGCGGCCCTGACTTTGCTGATCACCACGCTCGCTTGCCTGACGGGTGGGGCGTCCTCGCCGCTGCTGATCTGGCTCGCGGCTGTTCCGGCCGAGGCGATGTTCTTCGGTTCCCGGCCTTACGTGGCGCGCGCCAGCGCGCTCGCGGTCATCGGCCTTGGCGCCGTCGTCGCCTTGCAGGGAACCGGCGCGATCGCGGAGCCGGCGACCTGGACCTGGCAGGCGATGCCGGTGTTCGCAGCGATCGCGATCCTGCATGCTGCGCTGATCACGGTCGGCTTCCTTTATCGCCGCGACGACGAGTTGCGCGAGCACCGCGCCTCCGATGCGCGGGCGCAGTTGATGCTTGAACATGTCGGCGACCTCGTCACCTGGCATGATGCGGCCGGCTCCGTCGTTTTCGCCAACGAAGCCGCACGCGGCCTGACCGGAGCCGAACCGGCCCAGCTCTTCGGCCGCGGCCTGTTCGAGCGCGTCCACATCGCCGATAGGCCGCTCTTCCTGAAGGCGTTGAGCGATGCTGCGCATGGCGGCGGCCGTGCCAGCGCCTGTTTCCGCGTCCTCTTCGTCCCGGCGGGGGTCAACGGCCTGGCTGCTGCGAGCCCGGTCGTGCGCTGGCTCGATCTCAGCGCCCGGCGCATCGAGCAGACCGGCCCGCGCGCTGGCGCCGCTGTCGTCTGCGTCAGCCGCGATGTCACCGACCGCCACGCGATCGACGAGGAGCGCGAGCGTGATCGCGTCGAGGCGGTGAAGGCGAGCGACGTCAAGGGCCAGTTCCTGGCGACGGTCAGCCATGAGCTACGCACGCCGCTCAACGCGATCATCGGCTTCTCCGAGATGCTGAGCGGCGAGATCGGCGCCTCCTTCAGCCCGGCGCAGCGTCAGGAGTACGCGAGGATCATCCATGATTCCGGCCATCATCTCCTCGATGTGGTCAACACACTGCTCGACGTCTCGAAGATCGAGAGCGGCGCGATGACCATCGAGCAGGATGCGCTCGACATGGCCGAACTCGCCGAGGATTGCTGCAACGTCGTCGCGCTCAAGGCCGGTAGCGGCACGGTCGCGCTCGAACGGGTCGTCGGGCCGGACCTGCCGCAACTGCTCGGCGATCGGCGTGCGCTGAAGCAGGTGATGCTCAACCTCCTCTCGAACGCGATCAAGTTCACGCCGCCCGGCGGGCGTGTCACGCTCGCTCTGGTGCGCGATGGCGGGATGATCGACCTGTCGGTTTCCGATACCGGTATCGGCATTGCCGCCGCCGATCTGCCGCGACTGGGTGATCCCTTCTTCCAGGCCAAATCGTCCTATGACCGCGCCCATGATGGTACCGGGCTCGGCCTGTCGGTGGTGCGTGGCCTCGTCGGCCTGCACGGGGGCACGCTCACCATAGAGAGCGCGCCGGATATCGGCACCCGCGTTGGTGTCCGCCTGCCGATCGGGGGCGTCGCCGCCGCGAGCGAGCCGGCGCGCATCGCGACCTTCGCCCGCGCCCCGCGCCGCGGCCTCGAGACCAAGCAACCCATTCGCCTGACCGCCTGACCCGAGAGTTCAAGACCCCATGTCAGCCACGCTCGCCGCCCGTGCCCGTTCCGATGCGACGCTGTCGATGCCCGTCCGCCGCCCCGCCGGCCGGCGCGCCGCACCATCGATGCCGGCGCGGATGCTGCACTGGCTCGCCCGTCGCCCGGGCCGCGGTCTGCTGGTTCTGCTCTTCGCGGCGGTCTCGGTGTTGATCGTTCTGAACGCGGTGCTGTTCCAGAAGGGCCGCCATCCGGCGCCGATGCTGTCGCCGCCGTCGCAATCGGCGGCACGGCCGGCCGAGCAGCGCCGGGTCGAGACCCCGGCCGTTGTCGATCCGGCTCCCGCCCAGCAGGCGGTGATGCCGCCCTCGCGTCCCGGCACGTTGGCGCCGGCCGCCCGTGATGCTGCGCCGCGCCCGCCGGCTCCGGTCGCCCCCGCGCAGCCGCGCCAGGCGCAGGCGGCTCCGGCTCGTCCGGCTCCGGCCGCCCCTCCGGCGGCGCGCGACCCGATCGCCGATCTGATCAACGGCAGCGACATCCGACCGCCGGCGGATATCAAGGGTCAGCGGCGCTGACGGCCGTGCCTTGCAGGCCGCGGGAGCGCTCGCCTTGCCGCGCCTGACCAGCGATTTCTGGGTTTCGGCCTATCTGCGTCAGGCCGCATATGACGGGCTCGTCGCGGTGCTGCGCCGGCGCGGCGCACGCGAGGCCGGCGCCATCTTCGTCAAGCTCGATCGCCTCGACGGCACGGCCGCACTCTATGGCCCGGCGCCGCAGGCGCTGGCCGACGAGGATGGCGAGCGGCGTTTCCAGCTCCTGCTCGACGCCGACCCGCTCGCGGTCGAGGATCGGGTCGCGCGCGAACTCCGTTTCGACAGCGATCTCTGGCTGGTCGAAATCGAGAACCGCGCCGGCGATCCGCGTCTGGTTATCGTCGCGGGCTAGCGCTCAGTCGCTGCCGCCGCCGAGCCTGCGCCTGACCTCCTGAACAATGCCGCGGACCGGTGCCCGCTCGGCACCCGGACGAGCCGAAGTCCCGCTGGGATCCATGGCCGGCTGCAGTGCGCCCTGCCTTGTGCTGCGCGGCGCGATCCCGCCGATCTGCTGCGCCAGTCGCCGCGCCACCGCCGGCTGCAGCGAGCGCATCAGCTCGACGAGTGCGAAGATGCGCTCGACCGAACGGGCGGCGTCATCGCCGAGGCCGATCAGGAAGCGCGTCGCATCCTCAGGGCTCGCCCCGCAGCCGATCAGTGCCAGCGCCGCGAGCTGGCGCGATGGATCGTTCGCCAGCGCCCTGGCGAAATGGGCATCGCCGCCGAAAGCAGTCGCCAACGCCGTAAAGGCGCCGGAGCGGTCGGTGAGGGCTGTTGCGATCAAGCCGGAGATCCGGTCGCCGTCGAGCGTCGTCGGCCGTGGCGAGGGCGCCAGCGCTTCATGCGCCTTGACCGCATCGATCATGGCGAGGCGCTTTTCGAGGCTCGCCTGCAGGAAAAGTGGCGTCAGATCAGACGCGGGCAGATCGGTCCGCGCCAGCAGGGTCGCGCCGAGCGTCGGCACAGTAGCAGCGCGCGGCAGCAGCAGGTCCAGCGCGGCGTGCGGCAGTGGCGCGGCCATGTTCGCGGCCAGCGCCGCGTCGATCTCGGCGCTCTCGTAGCCGGCGAGCGTGATACTGGCGCTGCTGGTGAGGTCGTGCCGGCTGGCGAGGGCGATTTTCGCTTCCCCATCTCCTTCGGCCGCGATCTCCTCGATCTCGCTCGCATTGAGCTTCATGCCGTGGCTGATCAGGGCAGCCAGCACTTCGCCGCCGCGGGCGCGCAGGTTTGCGAGCATCTCGCGCGGAGCATGCGGCCAGCTTGCGAGCTTGCGTGCGAGGATTGCCGCAGTCGTCTCGTCGATCACCGGGACCAGGGCTTCCGCCATGGCGCGGAAGGCCTCCATGTCCTCGGGCGAGGGGCTCGGCGTCGCCAGCAACAGGTCGGTCTTCACCCGCAGCGCGACCTGGCGCAGGTCGAGCCCGCCATCGCTGGCCAGCCTGGCGAGCTCGGCAAGGTCTGTGGCGATGCGGGACGGCATGGGCGATTCTCGTCGGCGAATGTCGATTTTCCGAAATTTATCTCCGATGCGTTAGCACGGCGTTAACCATGATGGCCTCTTGATGATCTTGAGGATGGCCGGCCCAATTTGTGCCAAGGCTGTCCGGGCTTCCGCATTGTTTGCGAATTGGGCGCAGGCGCCAGCAAGGGAGGCGCATTATGGCAGACGTCATTCCTTTCGCGCCGCGCAGGCGCTTCGCTAGCCAGGCCCCTCTGGCCGAGGGTCCGTTCGGTCAGATTCTGTTCTTTACCGGCGTGCGCTATGAGCGCCAGCACGAGCCGGCCGCGAGCAAGCCGCCGCGGCGGCCACGCCCCGCCGGTCGTGGTGAACGCGAGACGCGGCGCAGGCGCCCAGGCTGAGACGGACCAGATCGCAAGGATCTTGGATCGACCCGGATCACTGCGTTCCGTTCTTGAGAGTTCGAGTGGGATTGATGCGAAAAACCGATTCCCACTTGTTCGCGTCTCGCTCCGTCGCCACAACGCTGCTGTCCTGCCTCCTGCTCGCGGGCTGCTCGACCACCGGCGATCTCGGCCGGCCTCGCCCCAACATCTTCGCCGACCAGATCGCGCCGGTGGTCGGCGAGTGGAGCGCGCGCTTCCGCGGCGAGGCCTCGTCCTGGTTCCACCTGACCGATGACGAGGAACGTCTGCGCGACCGTGCCTGGCGGCTCGTGCTGCCGGCTCACGAGCGCAGCGATTTCGACCGGGAGGTCTCCAAGCTCGCTCATGCCCGCATCCTGCCGGTCGAGGCCCAGTCGAACGACATCGCCGCCTATCACCGCGCTTTGACCTCGGGCTCCTTCGCTTCGCAGGCCTCGCGCTACAACCGGCTGAGCGAGGACGCGAATGGCGACCGGCTGCTACTCGGCCAGTTCCGAGCGAACGCCTTGCGCGTGATCAATGCCGATCGCGCCCGCTTGCGCACGCTCGACTCCTCGCAGCAGGTGCCGCCCGAGCAGCGCGACCCGGCCACCCAGCGGGTCGCCGAGAATGAGGGGCTGATGCTCTGGGTCTGCGAGCGGGCCCGCTTCCGGCTGAAGAGCTACCGTTTCTCGCTCGAGAATCTGATGGTCGAGATGCCCTCGCGTGAGGCGGTGCGGGCCGAGCGCGCCATCATGGCGCTGGAGAGCGAGCTGGGGCCCGCCTGCAATCTGCCGCTGCTCGGCATCTTCGGTGACAAGGGCCAGGGGGCGCCCGCCGAGCGAGGGCCGGTGATCTACAAAGGGTAGGAGGTGCCTTGTGTTCAAGCCTCTGTGCCAGCTGAGAAAAAGGTTCCCATCATCCCCGTCGCGGGTCTAGCCTGCCGATCATGAGCTGACGAACGGTGGAGAATGCCCCCATGTCAGTCGCACATGTCAGGTTCACGGCTGGACCCGCCGCCGAGCTCCCCAGCGATCCGTCCGCTGATCAGGGGCATCGGCACGAGGCCGGCGTCGTCGCCTCCAGCGTCTACGCCCATGGCGTGCGCATCGCCGACATCCCGATCGAGGAAGCCGGCGAGTGGTCCCGCAAGGACGGGCATGTCGTCTGGATCGGACTGCTCGAACCCGAGCCGGCTTTGCTGAAATGCGTGCAAGAGCAGTTCAACCTGCATCCCCTGGCGGTCGAGGACGCGACCAACGCCCATCAGCGGCCCAAGCTCGAGCAATATGGCGATGCCCTCTTCGTCGTCGCCCGCACCGCGCAGATGATCGAGAAGCGCATCGCCTTCGGCGAGACGCATATCTTCGTCGGCCATGGCTACATCGTCAGCGTCCGCCACGGCGCCTCGACCTCGTACACATCGGTCCGGCAGCATTGGGAGACCTGCCCGACCTCGCTGGCCAAGGGCGAGGACTTCATCCTCTATGCCATCCTCGATTTCATCGTCGACAACTACATGCCGGTGCTCGAAGCGATCCATGACGAGGTCGAGGAGATCGAGGACAAGGTCCTGGACAGGCCGATGACGCGCGCCGATATCGAGCGGCTTTACATGCTCAGGCGCGACCTGCTGCGCCTGCGCAATGCGGCCGGTCCGCTGGTCGATGTCTGCCAGCGCCTGACCAATGGCAGCGTGCCGCAGGTGCGCCCGACGCTCGCCGCGATGTTCCGCGACGTGACCGACCACATCCGCACCGTGCAGGAGAAGATCGACAGTCTGCGCGAAGTGCTCGCCTTCGCCTTCGAGGCGAGCCTGCTGGTCGGCCAGAGCCAGGAGAACGCCATCACCAAGCGGCTCGCCTCCTGGGCCGCCATCCTTGCGGTGCCGACGGCGGTCGCCGGCATCTACGGCATGAATTTCGAGAACATGCCGGAGCTCAAGACTTATTACGGCTACTATGTCGTCCTGGCCTTCATCCTCACGGCTTGCCTGACGCTCTTCTGGCGCTTCAAACGCAACGGTTGGCTCTAGAGCATTTTCGAGCGAAATGGATATCGGTTCGCGTGAAGAAAATGCGATAAAACAAAAGCATAGCTCAATCCGCCAGCCCGCAGGCGACGCCGGTTGCCAGCGTCTCCGCCTCGCTGCGGTCGAAGGCGCGGCGGACCACCACCCGGGCGACGACGAGCCCTTGCAGAGACGGCGAGACCACACGCAGCTCCCGCGAGGTTTCGCCCTCTTCGTCATTAGCCAGACGCTCGTCGAGCTGTTCCTGCGTCATCACCACGAATTCGAGGACGCCGCGGATCGCCGCCCGGTCGGTGATCGCATAGGCGACGCCGCCGCCGCGGCGGTGAACGGTGAGGCCAAGTGGCAGCGAGCCCGTACGGGCGACGACGCGCAGCGGCCCGGCCGCAAGGTCGTAGCTGCAGACCGCCGCGACGCTGTTGGGCGCGCCATCGAGGATGGCGGGTAAGCCTGCCGGCGGCGGCGTCACCAGCTCGGCATGGCCGTTCGCGCCCAATGCCGCGTAGACGGTGGCGGCATCATGCGTGGCCAGGACCGGGATGCGCAGCACGGTGACGATATGGACGATGCCGGCCAGCAGCAGGCCCGCCAGGGTCAGCAGCGCGAGCCGCAGCAGGCCACTCCCAAGCCGCGACAGGAGTCGGCTTGGCGCTGTCCGCGGGCGGGAGGCTGGTCGCTCCATGGCCGGCACCCCCCGGCTATCGTCGACCGCGCTCACCGGCAGTCGATCCTGCCGATGCGGGGCAGGGCATCTGGCCTGAGTTCGCCGGCATGGCTCGATATCGGCGTGTCATAGAGGCGCAGGCGCAGTTGGAAACGTCCCCAGGCCGGAAGCGGCAGCCAATTGCCGGTCTCAGGCGTCGTCGCCAGGATGATGCGCATGCCGCCGCGCTCGCCACGGACGATCTCGGCATCGGTGAAGCTCTCGCGCTCGACCGGTGATTGCAAGGAACGACCCCTCGCGTCGGCGACGCTAAGCGACCAGCCGCGCGCCTGTGGCGTAACGCCGGTGACGAGATAGCGGCAACGCGCGTCGAGCGCCTGTCCGGCATCGTCGTCCCTGGCAATCAGCTCCAGCCCTTCGCCGGCGCCAAGCGGCAGATGCACCCCGCGCGCCAGATAGGCCCGCATATAAGGATCGATATCGCGCGCTCCGCTGTTCGGCCAGCTCGTCCAGGCCCCGACCTGGGCCCGGCCGAACCAGGGCCGCTCCGCCACCGCATAGCGGGCGGAGATAAGGCCGAGGCCGGCGCCGAGCGCGATCACATAGGCCAGCGGGAGGACGCGCATGGGATGATCTTTGTCCGCATCGCCTGGGGCCTAGCGAATGACGGCGCGGCCGGCGGGGACGTCGCGGATGCCGGCCTGGACGGAGGCCCGGGCGGCCCGCGGAACCTCGACCGCCTTGAACATCGCGCCGACGCTGGACAGCACCTCGAAGGACTTGCGCGGCATGTGGCCGGCGCTGGCGCCCGTAACGGCGGCGGGGTCGGCCGCCTTCGCTACCGTCGCCTTGGCGTCGCCCGGCTGCGGCGCCACGCCCGGGATCGGCTTGATCTCGATGCCCTGATGCGCGAAGGCCATGATCTCCTTCCAGGTCATCGCCGGCAGCGAGCCGCCGGTCATGTTGTTGGTCTCGGAGGAGTCGTCGTTGCCGAACCAGATCGCGCCGACGAGGTTGCCGGTGTAGCCGACATACCAGGCGTCCTTGTAGCCATTTGTGGTGCCGGTCTTGCCGGCGCTGACCACGCCGTCGAGCGCGGCGCGCCGGCCGGTGCCGGCGGTCGGCACGGTCGAGAGCATCTGGTTCATCTCGAAGGCGACCTGCGTGCTCAGCACCTGATTGGGCGCCGGCTCGTCGCGGTCGTGGCGGTAGATCTCCTCGCCCATCGAGTTGCGGATGTCGAAGGCGGCATAGGGCTTGGCCCGCTTGCCGCCATTGGCGAAGACGGCATAGCCCGCCGCCTGCTCGAGAACGGTGACCTCGGCGGCGCCGATCGGCAGCGAGACGGTGTCGGTCAGCGGCGTGGTCATGCCCATCGCCCGGCAGGTCTCGACAATCTTCATCCGGCCGATGCGGGCGGCGCGGGCCTCGTGCGTCTCGCCGGTGGCGCGGCCGATCGCGATCGACATCTGCACCGGGATCGTATTGATCGACTTCGCCAGTGCTACGGTCAGCGGCATCGAGCCGGCATAGGAGCGCCCGTAATTGTTCGGGCACCAGTTGCCGATGCAGACCGGCCGGTCGGTGACGACCGTGGTCGGTTTGTAGAGCCCGGCGCTCATCGCCGCCGCATAGACGTAAGGTTTGAAGGACGAGCCGGGCTGGCGCAGGCTCGCCGTAGCGCGGTTGAACTGGCTCACGCCATAGTCGCGCCCGCCGACGATGGCGCGCACCGCCCCGTCAGGGTCCATGATCACCGCCGCTGCCTGCCGGGCGCGATAGGCCGGCCCGTGCTGGCGCAGGATCGACTCGACCGCTTCGTCGGCGCGCTTCTGGATCGCCGGGTCATGCGGCGTCTTCACCGTCAGCACCCGTTCCGGTCCGAGCTTGCCGTCCTCCGCGAGCCTGCGGACCTCGTCGAAGGCCCAGTCGAGATAGTAGTCGGGGCTGGCATCGCGCTTGCGGTCGATCGGCGTCGCCGGATTGCGCCTCGCGGAATCGACTTGGCCGGCCGTCATGAAGCCGGCATCGACCATGGCGCCGAGCACATCATTGGCGCGCGCACGCGCCGCCGGCAGGTTGACGTGCGGGGCGAATTTGGTCGGCGCCTTGAACAGGCCGGCGAGCATCGCCGCTTCCGCCAATGTGACGTTCTTAACCGACTTGCCGAAATAGTATTCGGTCGCCGCCGCGACGCCGAAAGTGCCGCCGCCCATATAGGCACGGTCGAGATAGAGCTTGAGGATCTCGTTCTTGGTCAGTCGGTATTCCAGCCAGAGCGAGAGGAAGGCTTCCTTGATCTTGCGGTCGAGCGAGCGCTCATTGCTGAGGAAGAGGTTCTTCGCCAATTGCTGGGTGATCGAGGAGCCGCCCTGGACCACGCCCGAGGCGCGGGCATTGACGGTGAGCGCCCGGAAGGTGCCGATCAGGTCGATGCCGAAATGGTCGTAGAAGCGCCGATCCTCGGTCGCCAAGACCGCCTTGAGCAGATGGTCGGGGAATTCCTCGAGCTTCAGCGAATCGTCATGGCGGGCGCCGCGATGGCCGATCTCGGAGCCGTAGCGGTCGAGGAAGGTGACGGCGAAGACCTGGTTCTTCAGCGCCTCCTCCCGTCCTTCGTGAAAAGCAGGGATCGCCAGCATCAGCATCACGATCGCGCCGGCGATGCCGACATTGAGGCCCTCGCTGGCGAATTCGGCTGCGAGCCGCTTCGGGCCGCTGACACTCAGCCGGTCGGTCGCGCTGCGGACGCGTTCATAGATCTCGCCGGCGCGATGGCCCGCAGAGTAGAGCGAGGCGTCGATCCACGAGTCGACGCCCAGCGCGAAGCGCTTGAGACGGGTCGTCCAGCTCGCTTTTCTGAACTCCATCACGACGGTCGGGCACCCTGAGCCTGCCGCGGGCGCGCGTCCGCGGTGTCCCGGGCCGGCCGGTAAGGACCTGGCCCGATCTCAGAAGGTAAGTCCTCCGAGCCCGCAACGGAAGTATGCGAAGGTGTGGTCGTTCGACAAAAAAGGCGGTGTTGCCGCCCGGTCAGCCTTTAGGGTCAGTCCTTGGTTGCAAGCACCGCGAAGCGGGTCGATGAGACCAGCCGGAGCGCATCGTGCAGGGCGGCGTTGCGCCGCTGCGCCCTGACCACCTGCGCATAGTCGGCCGCTTCGATGCGGGCGAACCCCGCCTGCCGCAGCATGGTGCCCAGCCGCTCGAAGCTCAGGCCATCGCGGAAGAAGAAGCGCTTGGTGATCGAATCGAAGGCCTCGCGATCGGCCGCGTGCGGGGCGGCGCCAGCGCGTTCGCGCAGAAAGGTCGCGGCCCGGTTGATCAGGCCCTGCAGCCAGGATCGGTTGATCCAGTCGCCATCGATGACGAGCAGCTTGCCGCCGGGCTTCAGTACCCGGAACCATTCGGCGAAGGCGGCCTCGGGATCGGTCAGCGTCCAGACCAGATGGCGCGTCACCAGCGCGTCGTAAGTACCGTCGTCGTCGAGCAGGCGCTCGGCATCGCCGGCCAGGATGCGGGCCTTGTCGCCATGCTTGGCGCGGGCGCGCGCCAGCATCTCCTCGGAGAAGTCGAGCGCCGTGACCTTGTGCCCGAGCGAGAGCAGCGCCTTGGTGATCTCGCCGGTGCCGCAGGCGAGATCGAGCACCTCGCGCGGCTCCGCGCCGAAGGATTGCCGCAGCAGTGACTGGAAGGCGGCGAGCTCGGCGTCCGACTTGATGGCGTGGCCGACCTGCTCGTCGAAGCTGGCGGCCCGGCCAGACCAATAGGTCCGGATCTCCTCCTTGAGGGAGTAGTTGGCGCCAGGGGTGGAAAGACCGGGGGAGAGGCTGCTGTCTGACATCGGCGCTTCGCCAAGCTGAACTGGGCAAGTTGAACTGAGGTGGAATTATTCCGCTGCCCGGGCGTGTGCAAGCTGCGCATCGTCGCGGCTGCGACGGCGGGCCGAGCCGTGCACGACAACGAAAGGCGTCTCGCCTTCGTTCGCCTCGACGCGCGCGACGACGCCGTAAACCTCTTCCAGCAGCGCCGGCGTTATGATCTCGCGCGGATCGCCAAAGGCGGCGAGCCGGCCTTGCGACAGCACCATCACCTTGTCGGCGATGCGCAGTGCCTGGTTGAGGTCGTGGATCGCGATCAGCACGCAGATCTGCCGCTCGCGCGCCAGCCGGCCGACGAGGCTGAGCACCTCGAACTGGCGGTGCAGGTCGAGCGCGCTGGTCGGCTCGTCGAGCAGCATGATCTCGGGCCGGCGCACCAGCGTCTGGGCGATCGAGACGAGCTGGCGCTGGCCGCCTGAGAGCTCGCCGAGGCCGCGGAAGGCGAGGTCGGCAATGTCGAGCGCATGCAGGGCCTCGTCGATCGCGGCGAGTTCGTCGTCGCCGACGCCCCAGGAACCGCCCTGCTTGCGCGCGAGCAGGATCGATTCATAGACGGTCAGCACGGCGTTCACTGCCGTGTCCTGCGGCAGATAGCAGGGCGACTTGCCAGTCGTGCTGTCGACCTGGATCGAGCCGGCCCCGGCGATCAGCCCGGCGATGCGGCGGAACAGGCTGGACTTGCCGGCGGCGTTGGGGCCGATCACGGCGACGACCTCGCCGCCGGTCATGACCGGCGTGGTGATCCCGGAGAGGATCTGGCGCTTGCCATAGGCGACGCCGACATCGTTGAGCGTCAGGCGCTTCACCATGAGCGCCTCCGGCTGGTCAGGATCAGGCTGAAGAAGAACGGCACGCCGACCAGCGCCGTGACGATGCTGATCGGGAAGATCAGGCCGGGGATCAGCGACTTGCTGACCACCGACGAGGCCGAAAGGATCGCGGCTCCGGCGAGCGCCGAGGCCGGCAGGAAGAAGCGCTGATCCTCGCCGATCACCATGCGGGCGATATGTGGGCCGACCAGCCCGATGAAGCCGATCGTGCCGACGAAGGAGACCGGCACCGCCGCGAGCAGCGCGACGAGCAGCATGGTCTCGAGCCGCAGGCGCCTGACGTCGATGCCGAAGCTCGCCGCCTTCTCGTCACCGAGGCGCAAGGTCGTCAGAGCCCAGGCCCGGCGCGCGAACAGCGGGATGCAGGCGAGAAGCACGGCCGAGGTGATCGCGAGCTTGTGCCAGTTCGCCTTGGTCAGCGAGCCCATCATCCAGAAGACGACGGCGCCCAGCGCCTGCTCGGAGGCGAAGAACTGCAGCAGCGAAAGCAAAGCGTTAAAGGTGAAGACCAGGGCGATGCCGAGCAGCACGACCGTCTCGGTGGTGACGCCGCGGCGCTGGCTGAGCAGGTGGATCAGCAGCGAGGCGCCCATCGCCATGATGAAGGCGTTGAGCGGCACGACATAATCGATCGCGAGCGGCACGATCGAGATGCCGAAGACCAGCGCCAGCGCCGCCCCGAAGCTCGCCGCCGCCGAGATGCCGAGCGTGAAGGGGCTGGCGAGCGGGTTGTTCAGCACCGTCTGCATCTGCGCGCCGGCGATCGCGAGCGAAGCGCCGGTGACAACAGCCATCAGCGCGACCGGCAGGCGGATATCCCAGATCACCACCCTGACGGCAGCCGGCGCCGTCGAAGGCGAGACCAGCGCGTTGACGACCTCGGCCACGCGGTAGCGGGCCGGGCCGAGCATCAGGTCAACGATCAGGCAGGCCAGCAGCACGGCGGCGAAACCGGCCAGGATCAGCTTGCGGCGCAGCGATAGCGCCCGGTAGGCATCGCGTCCGGGGACTGCGGCTCTTGGCGCCTCTGCCGGCTCGGCCGCGATCTCGTCGGCGCTGGCCGGAGCAAGGCTCACTTGGCGGCCTCGAGCGAGACCCACAAGCCGGGCTCATAGGGCAGCGGCAGGAAGCGCTCGTGCAGCACCTTCATGGTCGCTTCCGGATCGACGTCCTTGAACAGCTCCGGATGCAGCCATTTCGCGATCTCCTGGATCGCCACGAACTGGTAGGGGCTGTTGTAGAACTGGTGCCAGATGCCGTGGACGCGGCCGTTCTTGACGGCCGCGGTCTGGCTGAACGCCGGGCGCTTCATCAGATTGGTCAGCTTGCGGCGCGCCTCGGTCATGTTGGCGCCGTAGCCGAGGCCGACCCAGTTGCCGCCCGGGACATAGCCTTCCCAGTTGCTGCCGGTGACGATCACGACATCGGGATTGGAGGCGACGATCTGCTCGGCGTTGACCGTGCCGAAGGTGCCGGGGATCAGCGGCGTCGCCAGGTTACGGCCGCCGGCGAAGTCGACCATCTTGCCGAAGTTCTCGTTGCCGAAAGACATGCAGCAATCGTCGGAATAGCCGCCGGCGCGCTCGACCATGACCAGAGGGCGCTTGAGATCGGTGGCCTTGGCGAGGCGATCGGTCACGACCTTGATCTGCTCGGCGCGGAACTTGATGAAGTCTTCCGCGATCTGCTCCTTGCCAAAGAGCTTGCCGATCAGGCGCATCGACGGCTCGGTATGCTCGAACGGCTTCTCGCGGAAATCGACATAGACGACGGGAATGCCGACCGAGGCGAGCTTCTCGACCAGCTTGGCCTCGTCGCTGGCGATCTTGGCCTCGATGTTGAGGAAGAGCACGTCGGGCTTCAGCGAGATCGCCTGCTCGATGTCGAAGGCACCTTCCTTCATGCCGCCGAAGGTCGGCAGCTTGGCGATCTCGGGATAGCGCTTCGCATAGGCGCGGAAGGTCTCGGGATCGGCCTTGCCGAGATCGTCGCGCCAGCCGACGACGCGCTTGAACGGTTCGTCCTTGTCGAGCGCGCCGACGAAGTACATCTGGCGGCCTTCGCCAAGGATGATCCGCTTGACCGGGGCCTCGACCTCGACCTTGCGCCCGACGATGTCGGTCACCGTGACCTTGTCGGCCAGCGCGGGGAGGGCGGTGGTGGCGAGTCCTGCGGTGACCGCAAGGGCACCCAGCAAATGTCGACGGGTCAGCATCGGGAAATCTCGGGAACGAGGGAATTCTTTCTCCCGTTAGGCCGATCCGAGTATTCGGTCAATTTTCATAGATTATAATTTCTCTAAACAAAGATTAGAACGAATGTAAAGATTGGGGATGGCTGCAACCGTCGTGCGCTTCCCTCCGGAGCCTCGCCGGGGCATAAGCGGCCATGGCCGACGCGATGACCGACAGCACGCCCTTCTGGCGCAGCAAGACGCTGGAGGAGATGACCGAGGCGGAGTGGGAATCGCTCTGCGACGGCTGCGGTCGCTGCTGCCTGGTCAAGCTCGAGGACGAGGATACCGGCAAGATCCACGCCACCGATATCGGCTGCCGACTGTTCGATGCAGGCACCTGTCGCTGTCATGACTATGCCAATCGCTCGAAGACGGTTCCCGATTGCGTCACGCTGACGCCTGATGCGGTGCGCTCGCTCTCCTGGCTGCCGCCGACCTGCGCCTACAAGCTGATCGGCGAGGGCAGGGACTTGCCCTCGTGGCATCCGCTCGTCTCGGGCGATCCCGAGACGGTCGTCGCCGCAGGCGTATCCGTTCGCGGCAAGGTCCACGCCAATGAGGACGAAGTTGCCGAGGAGGAGATCGTCGAGCGCATCGTCGCCTGGCCGCTGCGCTGGCCGAAGGCGGCACGAGGGCCGCAACGATAGGAGCGGCCGGGCTGCTTGCCGCACTGCAGTTCAAGTCTTACTCTTACGCGTAAGAGTAAGGAGAGCGCCATGCGGATTACATCCAAAGGGCAGGTCACCATTCCCGCCGAGATCCGCGAGCGGGCAGGGCTGCTTCCCGAGACCGAGGTGGATTTCGAGTTCGACGGCAAGGTGGTCCGGATCGTGCCGGCGGCGGCGCGCCGCAAAATCGGACGCGGCGACAAGCTCGTGGCCCATCTGCGCCGCAGCAAGGGCGACATCGCCATGACCACCGATGAGATCATCGCGCTGACACGCGCGCCAGAATGAGCGCCGTCCTCGTCGACAGCAATGTCCTGCTCGACGTTCTGACGCATGATGCGCGCTGGTCCGCCTGGTCGGCACGAGCCCTGTCCGAGGCGGCCGATCGGCACCGGCTCGTGATCAACGCGATGGTCTATGCCGAAATCTCGATCCATTACTCGCGGGTCGAGGATTTGGAGGCCGCTCTCCCGACAACGATGCTGGAGCGGGAGCCGATTCCATTTGCTGCGGCTTTTCTGGCTGGCAAATGCTTCCTTGCCTACAGGCAGCGGGGCGGCGTGAAGCAATCGCCGCTTCCCGATTTCTTCATCGGTGCGCATGCGGCGGTCGCCGGCTACACACTGATCACGCGAGACGCATCCCGCTATCGGACATACTTCCCTAGCTTGCCGCTGATCGCTCCAGACTCAGCATCGTAAAAGTAGAGTGCTGCAGTTCCGGGGCGCTACCGAAAGCGCAGGTTCTCGCGCGACAGCTGATCCAGCCTGGTCACGCCCATCAGCTTCATGCCACGCTCAACCTCGGTCCTGAGTCGATCGAGCGCCCGTTCGACGCCCGGCTGTCCGGCTGCCGCGAGCGGGTAGAGATAATAGCGCCCGACGCCGACGGCCTTGGCGCCGAGCGACAGCGCCTTCAGCACATGCGTGCCGCGCTGGATGCCGCCATCCATGATCACGTCGATCTTGTCACCGACCGCATCGACGATCTCGGCGAGCTGGTCGAAGGCGGCGCGCGAGCCATCGAGCTGCCGGCCGCCATGGTTGGAGAGGATGATGCCGGTGCAGCCGATCTTGACCGCCCGTTTGGCATCGGCGACCGACATGATCCCTTTGAGGCAGAACTGCCCCGACCAGAGCCTGACCATCTCGGCGACGTCGTCCCAGGTCATTGCCGGGTCGAGCATCTCGGTGAAGTAACGGCTGATCGACATCACGCCGTCGCCCATGTCGACATGGCTGTCGAGCTGCGGCAGGCTGAACTTCTCATGGGTCAGGTAGTTCAGCGCCCATCGCGGCTTGATCGCGAACTGGGTGATGCCGGAAAGGTTGAGCCGGAACGGGATCGAGAAGCCGGTGCGCAGGTCGCGCTCGCGATTGCCGCCAGTGATGCTGTCGACGGTCAGCATCATCACGTTGACGCCGGCGCCCTTGGCGCGCTCCATCATCGCCCGGTTCAGGCCGCGATCCTTGTGGAAGTAGAACTGGTAGACCTGCGGCCCGCTATGGGCCTTGCGCAATTCCTCCAGGCTGACGGTACCGAGCGAGGAGACGCCGAACATCGTGCCGTGGCGGGCGGCTGCGGCGGCAACCGCGCGTTCCCCCTGATGATGGAAAAGGCGCTGCAGGGCGGTCGGCGAGCAGTAGAACGGCACCGCGAGCCTCTGGCCCATCACGGTGACGGAGGTGTCGACGCTGCTCACCCCGCGCAGGACGTTCGGAATGAGATCGCAGCGCTCGAAACTCTCGGAGTTGCGCCGGAGGGTAGCTTCGTCATCGGCGCCGCCGTCGATGTAGTTGAAGATCGGGCTCGGCAGCCGCTTCCTGGCGAGGGTGCGGAAGTCGTGGAAGTTGTGGCAGTCGTTCAGGCGCATCGTTCGCTTCGGCGTTGTTCTGGAAAGCGGGCGACGCAGGCAACCTTTGGGTCGGTGGCGCCGCCGTGCTGAAAGGCGGGAGAGAACCCTATCGCGCAGCAGCGACCTTGGCCATATTGCGCCAGCTGTCGTTGCCAAGCCTCAGATTGTCGGGCAGCGATTGGTGCGGCGCATGCTCATTGATTGTTCACCCGGTTTTCGGCATGACCACCCCGCACCGGTGCGCTGCAGCGAGCGGGTACTGCAGATGCGAAACCATGCGGGCGCGCCGGCGTTCAATGCCGGTCACCAACGTTGGGAAAGGCAGGCTATGGCAGGGCAGAAGTGGGTCTACACCTTCGGCGACGGCAAGGCCGAAGGCGAGGCGGGCATGAAGAACCTGCTCGGCGGCAAGGGCGCGAACCTGGCCGAGATGAGCAATCTGGGGCTTCCGGTGCCTCCGGGCTTCACCATCACCACCGAGGTCTGCACCTGGTATTACGACAACGGCAAGAACTTCCCGGCTGCGCTCGACGCCGAGGTGAAGGCGGCGCTGGCCGGCATGGCGAAGCTGACCGGCAAGACTTTCGGTGATCCGGCCAATCCGTTGCTGGTCTCGGTCCGCTCCGGCGCGCGTGCCTCGATGCCCGGCATGATGGACACCGTCCTCAATCTCGGCCTCAACGATACGACCGTCGAAGCCGTCGCCAAGGCCTCGGGCGATGCCCGCTTCGCCTATGACAGCTATCGCCGCTTCATCACCATGTATTCGAACGTCGTGCTCGATATCGACCATGGCCATTTCGAGGAAGCGCTCGAGGACTACAAGGAGCGCAAGGGCCTCCATCTCGACACCGATCTCTCGGCCGACGACTGGAAAGTGCTGGTCAGCAAGTACAAGGAGATCGTCAGGAAGGAACTCGGCTCCGACTTCCCGCAGGACCCGAACGAGCAACTCTGGGGCGCGGTCGGCGCCGTCTTCTCGTCCTGGATGAACGCCCGCGCCATCAAGTATCGCGAACTCAACAGCATCCCGGCTTCCTGGGGCACGGCGGTCAATGTCCAGTCGATGGTCTTCGGCAATATGGGCGAGACCTCCGCGACCGGCGTCGCCTTCACCCGCAACCCCTCGACCGGCGAGAACGCGCTCTATGGCGAGTTCCTGATCAACGCCCAGGGCGAGGACGTCGTCGCCGGCATCCGCACCCCGCAGGACATCACCGAGGCGGCCAAGGTCGCGGCCAAATCCGACAAGCCTTCGATGGAGAAGGCGATGCCGGAGGCCTATGCGGAGCTATGCCGCATCTACGGCATCCTCGAGAAGCATTACCGCGACATGCAGGACATGGAGTTCACCATCCAGGAGGGCAAGCTCTGGATGCTGCAGACCCGGTCCGGCAAGCGCACCGCCAAGGCGGCGCTCAGGATCGCGGTCGAACTCGCCCGCGAAGGCCTGATCAGCGAGCAGGAGGCCGTCGGCCGCGTCGAGCCCGGTGCGCTCGACCAGCTTTTGCACCCGACCATCGACACCAAGGCCGAACGGCGTGTGCTGACCGCCGGCCTGCCGGCCTCGCCCGGCGCCGCAGCCGGCGAGGTGGTCTTCACCTCCGAGGCGGCCGAGGCCGCCAAGAAGGGCGGCAAGAAGGTCATCCTCGTGCGCGTCGAGACCAGCCCTGAGGACATTCACGGCATGCACGCCGCCGAGGGCATCCTGACCACGCGCGGCGGCATGACCTCGCATGCGGCGGTCGTGGCGCGCGGCATGGGCAAGCCCTGCGTCTCCGGCGCCGGTCAGATCCGCGTCGACTACGCCAAGGGCACGATGACCGTCGGCCCGACCACGCTGAAGGCCGGCGATTTCATCACCATCGACGGCAGCAACGGCCAGGTGCTGCTCGGCGAGGTCAAGATGCAGCAGCCGGAGCTCTCCGGCGACTTCAGGACCCTGATGGGCTGGGCCGACAAGGTGCGACGTCTCAAGATCCGCGCCAATGCCGAGACCCCGCGCGACGCCAAGGCGGCGCGCGAGTTCGGCGCGGAGGGCATCGGCCTCAGCCGCACCGAGCACATGTTCTTCGATGCCGGCCGCATCCTCTCCGTCCGCGAGATGATCCTGGCCGAGGACGAGAAGGGCAGGCGGGCTGCGCTCGCCAAGCTCCTGCCGATGCAGCGCCAGGACTTCGTCGAGCTCTTCACCATCATGCAGGGCCTGCCGGTGACGATCCGCCTGCTCGACCCGCCGCTGCACGAGTTCCTGCCGCAGACCGATGACGAGATCGCCGAGGTCGCGGCGGCGATGGGCACGACATCCGACAAGCTGAAGCGCCGCGCTGCCGAGCTGCACGAGGTCAATCCGATGCTCGGCTTCCGCGGCGTGCGCCTCGCGGTGGCTTATCCCGAGATCGCCGAGATGCAGGCGCGGGCGATCTTCGAGGCGGCGGTGATCGCCGCCAACGAGACCGGCCACCCGGTCATTCCGGAGGTCATGGTCCCGCTCGTCATGGGCTCGCCCGAGCTCGACCTAGTCAAGGGCCGCATCGACGCCATGGCCGAAGCGGTGAAGAAGGAAAGCGGCGGCGCCCTCGACTATCAGGTCGGCACCATGATCGAGCTGCCGCGCGCCGCGCTGCGGGCGGAGGAGATCGCGCAGAGCGCAGAATTCTTCTCCTTCGGCACCAATGACCTGACCCAGACGGCGCTCGGCATCAGCCGCGACGATGCCGGCTCCTTCCTCGGCTCCTATACGGCGCGCGGCCTGCTCGAATCCGATCCATTCGTCACCATCGACCAGGACGGCGTCGGCGAGTTGGTCAGGATCGCCGTCGAGCGTGGCCGCAAGGCGCGGCCGAACATCAAGCTCGGCATTTGCGGCGAGCATGGCGGCGATCCGGCCTCGATCGGCTTCTGCGAGAGCGTCGGGCTCGACTATGTCTCCTGCTCGCCCTTCCGCGTGCCGATCGCGCGCCTCGCCGCCGCGCAGGCGGCCTTGGGGGCGATCAAGGCCAAGGACGCGTGATGCCGTAACGCGGGAACCAGGCCGTCATGCTCGCCCGTGTGGCGAGCATCCACGTCTTGACCACCGCGCGGCCTGTAGGACGACGTGGATGGTCGGGACAAGCCCGACCATGACGAGGTGACCGTGCCCGACAACCTCACCACCATCGGCTTCGATGCCGACGATACGCTCTGGCAGAACGAGCAGTTCTTCCGGCTGACCGAGGATCGTTTCGTCGCGCTGCTCGGCGAGCATGGCGAGGCAGCCGAGATTTCCGGCAAGCTGCTCGAAGCGGAGAAGCGCAACCTTGCCTTCTATGGTTTCGGCATCAAGGGCTTCACCCTCTCGATGATCGAGACGGCGATCGAGGTCACACGCGGCCAGGTGCCGCCTGCGGTCATCGGCGAGATTCTCGCCGCAGGCCGCGAGATGTTGATCCATCCGGTTGAGACGCTGCCGCATGCGCAGGAGACGCTTGCGGCACTCGCTGGCGACTACCGCCTGATAATGATCACCAAGGGCGATCTCTTCGACCAGGAGCGCAAGCTGGCCCAGTCCGGCCTCGGCGATTTCTTCGACGCGGTCGAGATCGTCAGCGACAAGAGCGCCGCAACCTATGAGAAACTCTTTGCCCGCCATGGCGACGGGCCGGAGCGGGCCATGATGGTCGGAAACTCGCTGAAATCCGACATTGTCCCGGCCCTTGCCGTCGGCGCCTGGGCCGCGCATGTGCCGCACGAATTGACCTGGGTCCTGGAGCATGCCGAGGAGCCGGCCGGAGAGGCGCGCTTCCGAAAGCTGCCCGACCTCGGCGGGTTGGTCGATCTGGTGCACGAGATCGGCTGAGCTGCCGAGTCTCCTAAGGAGGCGCTGGGCTACCGTGTTGAGATCGTCAACCACTCTTTGCAGAACATAAGCGGTCGCCCGCGATCGTCGCGCCTCACGGTCTCATTAATCCGGCGACGATACCAAGCTATGTAGCCGTCCCGCGAGAAATAGACCGAGATATTGCGATCGTCGCCGCTCGCCCGCAACTCGCTGACCGCGACCTGGGTGTCCGCGCGTAGGCCTTCGAAAATGGTCGCGACAAAAGGTCCCTGCCCGCTCTTAGGAGAAGCGCATCCGAGTTTGAAATACGAGGGAACCTTCGAAATATGCGGTGTCAACATAGCATTGCGGTATGTGATCCCAGAAGCTTTTCGGCGGGCGTCTCCGTCAGTTTCGATCAGATACTCAACGCTCTTGGTAACCGAACCGTATTCGCAGAACGACTTTTTCCGGCTCAGGACCCGAAACGTCTTCTCAACCGCAGGCATCAGCTCCTCGCTTTCCGGCTCGGGCTCCAAATCGTCTGGCTTGTAGCTCGGTTTCAAGTCCTCGTTGGCGTGGTAAGCGAGCGCTTCGCGGAACGAAAGACGGCCTTTCGTTTTCACGATCTCATCCCTCTTCACGTCTTCAGCGTCGCCCAACATCAACATGCTACTGCCGAAAGTGGGACGTCTCGGGACCTTCACGCTTTCGCATAGTGCGGAAATGGCTTCATGCTGGAGGGCCGCTACGTTCTTGTCCTCATTGGGCTGCTCCTCAGGCGGCGGAACGGATGCTAATGCGGCCCGCGCCGCGGAGGCCGGATAGGGAGCGTTGGGCTTGCCGACTGGGCGGGTTACGGCCGCAATGGACGCTGCCGCAACCGACGGATTAGAGGCTCCAGCGGTCGCGGGCGCTGCCGGCGCCTGAGCCTGCGCGCGGTAGCGGCAAGGTCCGCCGGCCTCGCAACTCTTGAGATAATTCGGCCATTGGCTTGGCGCGGAATAGCGGTGCCAGTTCTCCTCGTCCCTTCGGATGGCGTCCAAGACTTGTTGCTTCGGACTGTCTTGCGTTGCGACTGGTGCAGCCGGCGCTGGTGGCGATGCGACCACTGGAGGCGATGGTGGCACCGGCTTACAGCCAAGTGCGCTGATGTCGACATGCACTGGCGCCGCCCAGGCCAGAACTTCACTGCCTTTGGTAATTCTGACACTTATTCTGGAGAAGCCATCCAAGTCGTGCTCGAAGTTTCCTCGCGCCTGCACCCTTTCTTCATCCGGTTTGCACGCAGCTGGTAGGTGCACTGCAAGTCGACGACCCAACGATTTGTTCCGCTCTCGCGCTTCGCCTCGTAGGGCGGCTGTCAGCCTGTCGGAAAGCCTCGCAGCGCAGGCTCTGTTCTCAGCGCTGGCGTCAAAAGGGCAACTGTCAATCGCTTCGACCGGCTCCCTCGCCTCCGCCAATTCACGGACGACCTGGCTCATAACCGCATCGATGTTGCGGGCGGCGTTGTTTTGCCGAAACGTGATTTCGATCCTATCGCTGCTCTTAGTGCAGCCGGCGTCTCGTGTGATTGCGGTCAGCACCATGCTAACCGTCTCTCCGGATCGGTGAACTCCCTCAAAAAAGATAAACGCATTGCCACCGAAGGCATTTTTTATCTGCTCTTCTGCCTTAGCCTGAGGGAGACCAGACATGCTTTGGCGAAGACGGTCGATGTGAGGACCGGCCGCGTTCTGGCCGCGCCCCGTTGCGTCTAGCCTGCCCTCGATAGTCAGGCGCAATTCCTTGCTCTGCTCCTCGGAGAGCACCATTTGGTTGGGGTCGACGCCGATGACCACAAGAATGGGCTTGGGCGCCTTGGTGCAATCCGACACCTTGTCGAGGAAGGATTTGAGCTGGTCATTGACCGTGTCGGCCATGGCCGTGCTTGCAAAGCCGGACGACGTCGCCACCACGCAAACCAGACGTACCATCTGGCGGAGCCAGCGCATGCTATCCATCCCCGCGACAACTCTGTTGGCCGAACAATAGCATCGCGCGCGAAACCTGCCAGCGTAGTCCGGCTGATCCGGTGAGCCGACGCGTCATGCCGAAACTGGACCGACCTTGCAATTTATGCTAAGTCCACCGATGTAAGACGAGATGCGGCCGGTTCTGGCCAATCCTCCGCGCGGGTATTCCGACCGGCGGGCCACTTCAGATCCACCACACGTCGATACAAGACTATGGCGAGGCGTCCGCGCGTCCGGTCATGGATTCCACGAATACGCGGATCTGAAGTGCAAGGATTAGTCCCGCTATGAACAAGGGCACCGTCAAGTGGTTCAATGCCACCAAGGGCTACGGCTTCATTACTCCTGAGGCCGGCGGCCCGGACGTTTTCGTCCACATCAGCGCTGTCGAGCGCGCTGGCCTGCGCGAGCTGCGCGAAGGTCAGGTCGTCTCCTACGAGCTGATCGCCGATCGCAAGACCGGCAAGTCCTCGGCTGGCAACCTCGTCGCCAACTGAAGACATCTTTCGGGCGGACCATTGGTGTCCGCCCGTTTCCAGACGCGGGCAAGAGCCTGCGATACACGACATCCTCCGGCGCAGTGGCTAGCGGTTCGCCGGGCGGAAAGAGACCATGCGTAGACCGAGACTGCATGCCGAGGCGCTTCCGTTCACCACGTGCGCTCCATGCCGTTCGGCTCAGAAAGACCTGATTTGACCAAATTTACCGACCTCGGCCTGGCCGAGCCGCTTCTCAAAGCGCTCGCCGCCGAAGGTTATGAGACGCCGACGCCGATCCAGGCGCAGGCGATCCCTTCCATTCGCGATGGCCGTGACCTGCTCGGAGCCGCCCAGACCGGCACCGGTAAGACGGCCGCGTTCTCGCTGCCCATGCTGCACCGGCTGCTCAACCAGCCGCGGCGCATGCAGCCGCGCTCCGTGCGTGCCCTCATCCTGTCGCCGACGCGTGAGCTCTCGGCCCAGATCGAGGCGAGCATCCGGACCTACGCCCAGTTCACCTCGCTGAAGTCGACGGTGATCTTCGGTGGCGTGCCGGTCGGCAAGCAGATCCGCGCGCTCGGCCAGCATGTCGACATCCTCGTCGCGACCCCTGGCCGCCTGCTCGACCTCGTTGATCAACGCGCTGTCTCCCTGCGCGAGATCGAGTTCCTGGTGCTGGACGAGGCCGACCAGATGCTCGACCTCGGCTTCATCCATGCGCTGCGCAAGATTGCGACGCTGATCCCGAAGCAACGCCAGACGCTGCTGTTCTCGGCGACCATGCCGAAGGCGATCCGCGAGATCGCTTCGGCCTATCTGACCGATCCGGTCGAGGTCGCGGTCGCACCGGTCGCCACCACGGCCGAGAAGATCGAGCAGCGCGTCATCTTCACGGAAGCCGGCCAGAAGCCGGCTCTGCTGGCGAAGACGCTCGGCGTTCCCGAGATGGAGCGTGCCATCGTCTTCACTCGCACCAAGCACGGTGCCGACAAGGTCGTGCGCCAGCTTGAGCAGGCCGGCATCAAGTCGGCCGCGATCCATGGCAACAAGAGCCAGGGCCAGCGCGAGCGCGCCCTCGGCGCCTTCCGCGACGGCGAGCTGCGCATCCTGGTCGCGACCGACATCGCCGCGCGCGGCATCGATGTCGACGGCATCAGCCATGTCGTCAATTTCGACCTGCCGAACGTGCCCGAGACCTATGTCCATCGCATCGGCCGCACCGCGCGTGCCGGTGCCTCGGGCCTCGCCATCGCCTTCTGCACGCCGGAAGAGCGCGGCGATCTCGCCGCGATCGAGAAGCTGACCAAGGTCGCGCTCACGCCGATCGGTGACGTGCCGTATTGGGATGGCCGCACGCCGAAGAAGCCGCCGCAGAATCGTGGCGGCCGCGGTCAGGGCCGCCCGCATAACGGGCAGCAGCCCGGCCAGGGGCAGCGTCGCGACGGCCGGAGCGCTCCGTCCCAGGGCCGGGGCGGCCAGCGCCAGGAGCAGGGCGAGCGCCAGGGCCAGCCGCATCGCGAGCAGCCTCGCCAGAACCAGCCGCGCCAGCAGCAGGGGCGTCCGGAACAGCAGCGCCATGAGCGTCCGGCCCAGCGCCATGAGACGGGCGGTGCACGAAAAGACGTAAGTTCCGGCAAGGAAGGGCTTGGCGGCGTCGCGTTCTTGCAGCAAAGAACGGGACAACGACGCACCGGCGGCGGCGGGCGGCGCCCGAACTGACAGGCGCCGTAACCGCTGGGGCAGGGCCACGCGCCCTTGCCCCGCGCCGAGGACAAGACGAAGGATCAGCGAATGGCGAAAGAAGAACTGCTCGAATTCGACGGCACCGTGGTCGAGGTGCTCCCGGACGGCAACTACCGGGTCAAGCTCGACAATGACCACGTCATCCTGGCCTATGCGGCCGGCAAGATGAAGAAGAACCGCATCCGCACCATCGCCGGCGACCGCGTGGTCGTGGAGATGTCGCCTTACGACCTCGACAGAGGCCGCATCAACTTCCGCCAGAAGACCGCCAGCCCCGGCCCGATGCCGCCGCGGCCGCAGAATTTCCGCCGGCGCTGACGCCCGTGCGCTTCAGCCGGCCCGAGCAATTCTTCGTCGCGGCCGGTATCGGGCTCGGCGCGCTCGCCTCGCTCGCGGTCAATAAGGGCTGGATCGCCAAGGGCGGCACCTTCCCGCCCTTCGTCTACGTGCTGCTGGCTCTTGCCTTGGTCGAGGTCGTCGCCGGCTTCGCGACGAAGCAGCCGCCCGGCACCCTGTTCTCGATGCCCGCCCGCATCCTCGCCTTCGCGCTCGGCGTCGGCGTGCTGTTCCTGCTGACCGGCAGTTTGGCTTGAGCCACTGTCGTCATTCTCGGCCGCAGCGAAGCGGAGAGCCGGGAATATCCTGAAAAAGGCGGTGGCCGGCGCCACCCGGCCGAAGATGCCGGGGCAGGGCCGAGCATGACGCACAACCTCCCGCAAGCAAGAAAAAAGCCCCGGCCGAAGCCGGGGCGTGAGGTGCTTGTTACGTGGTGACAGGTACTACGAAGAAAACTTGGAAAACTCAGTAGCCGCCCTTGGCCCAGTATTGCGAGCCGGGGCTCACCATGACCTGGCGCTGACGTGTCGCGTATTCAGCCGGAATGGTCTGGTGCTCGACCCGCGAGGCGCTGATCATGACGCGGCGGCTGCGCTCGCCATAGACGGCCGGGATGACGTCGTAGTCGACCGAAGCCGGCGAAACCTCGACGGTACGCTGCTGGTAGCCGTAACGCGCCGGGACATCGACCCAGCAGCCGGTGGTCTGGCCGTAGGCGTCGCGGCTGACCTCCCAGCGCCGGGTGGCCGGCGAGATCAGGACCTTCTCGGAGACGGTCTTGTACTGAGCCGGGATCTGGCGGGCGATGCGGCGCTCCGGCTGGATCACCACCTTTTCGATGACGGTATCGTACTGAGCCGGGATGACCTTGGAGAAGGTGCGCTCGGGGCGCACGATATAGCTCTCGTTGACGGTGTCGTAGACCGGCGGCGCCGTGACCAGTTTGTAGCAGGAGCCACCACCGCACGAGCTGACCGGGGCCCGGTAGCAGGAGGAGGTGGTGCAGCCGCCGGCGACTGCCGGAGCGGCAAGGCCCATCAAGGCCGTGGCGGCGAGACCCGAAAGCGAAAGAAGCCTGAACGTCATAGCTGACCCCAACCCTGCGTTGCGCAACGCTGCCGCTGCGTCGTTGAGGAGAGAAAGCCGGAACCGGCGGGTAAACACAAGGTTAACTGCAAAACAAGGTAAAATTAACCAGTTTTGCCCTGCTGGCGACATCCCTTCCGCTACTGAGCCGCCAAGTCTTCAGGCCCGCTTCCAGCAGGGCGAGCCGCCCGCACCGGGGCAGGGTACAGGCGCGTGGCCTGCCCTTACTCGATCGCGCCACGCTTCATGCCGAAGCCTTCGATATAGCAGCCGCAGGACGAATTCCGCGGCGCCGGCTCGGCGGCGCACGAGCCGCGCGAGGTCAGGCAGACATCGCCGAAGCGCCGACGCTGGGGCCGGTCATAGCCATAGCGCGGGCCGTCATCACGATAGCGCGGACCGTCATAGCCATAGGGTGGCGGCGGCGGCCTGTCGTAATCATAGCGCGGTGCCGGCCGATAGTAGGGGTCGTAATACTGAGCGTTCGCGCTGGTCGCGGACGAGATGGCCATGCCGATGAGAGCGGCGAGAGCGAGCGTCCTGATCATGCCTGTCCTCCTGGCCTCCCGGTTGCACCGGGTGCGAATCCATTGGAGGCCAGGATAAGGGCCGGTCTATGAACAGCACCTGAGCGCGGTGCTTTCGTCGGCTGCGAAGCGGAATGCCGCCTCGCAGCTCGGGATAGGGGATCGGCTGGACGGCTTGCGGCGGCTCAGCTGCCGGCCTTCATGCTGTTGGCCCAGTAATCCTTGACCTGCTTCACCAGCGTCTCCGGCAGCGGGACATAGCCGAGCGTGGTGGCGTCGGCCGCGCCGGTCTCGAAGGAGAGGCGGAAGAAGTCGAGCACCTCCTGCGTCCGGCGTGTGCGCGGCTTCGGTACCAGGGCGAAGGTCGTGGCGACGATCGGATAGGCCTCGGCGCCGGGCGCATCGGTCAGCATCAGCGAGAAATCCTTGGCCTTGGCCCATTCGGCGCTGGCTGCGGCCGCCGAGAAACTCGCCGGATCCGGCTTGACGAAGGCGCCGGCCCTGTTCTGCACCTGGGCATAGGCGAGGCCAGCGCGGACGACCTGGCCGAACTCGACATAGCCGATCGTGTTCTTGGTCCGCTTCACCGCCTCGGTGATGCCTTGCGTGCGTTCGGCGCCGGCGCCGACCGGCCAGGGAACCTGCGTGTTGACGCCGACCTTGTCGCGCCATTCCGGGCTGGCCTTGGCGAGATAGTCGGTCCAGTTGAAGGTCGTGCCCGAGCCGTCGGAACGGTAGATCACGCTGATAGGGGCCTCGGGCAGCTTGAGCTCGGGATTGACCGCCTTGATCGCGGGGTCGGACCAGAGCTTGACCTTGCCGAGATAGATGTCAGCGAGGAGGGGACCGGTGAACTTGATCTGGCCGGGGCCGACGCCGTCGATGTTCACCACCGGGACGACGCCGCCCATCACGATCGGGAACTGGATCAGGGCCGAGCGCTGCAATTCCTCGGAGGAGAGCGGCCGGTCGGAGGTGCCGAACTCGGCGGCGCGCTGGGTGACGCGGACCTCGCCGCCGAGCGAGCCGATCGGCTCGTAGTCGACGCCGATGTCGAGCGGGGTCATCTCCGCGCCGTCGGACTTGGCGACGCGATAATTCTGCGCCCATTTGCCGATGACCGGGAAGGCGAAGCTCGATCCGGCGCCAGTAATCGGCTCGGCCTGGACGGGCGCCGCGAACGAGGCGAGAAGAGCGCCGGCGACAGCCAGCTTGACCAGAAGCTTCATGCGTCCACCCACCCTGTCGAGCCCATGAGGGCCAAGATCAACAAGGTGACCCTAGGTCTGAGCGGTGACGTTGCGATGACGTCAAAGCATCTGACCGGAAAGTGGAATTCACTTTTCGGAGAGATCCGATGCGATAACAATGTGCTAGTCTACAAACGAAAGGCCCCGCCGGTTTGACTCGGCGGGGCCTTCCTTCAGCGGTCATGCCTGCTTTGCAGCTGGCTACGACCGCGAGTGGTCAGTGCCAGGTCTGGCGGCCATACCAGGCGTCGACATCGGTCCGGACCTTGTCCTTCTCGATGCCATAACGCTCCTGGATCTTGCCCTCGAGCTGGTCGCGCTTGCCGGCGATGACGTCGAGATCGTCATCGGTCAGCTTGCCCCACTGCTCCTTGACCTTGCCCTTGAGCTGCTTCCAGTTTCCTTCGACGCGGTTCCAGTCCATGGGACCCTCCTCGTGTTCGTGAATGGAGTACTGAAAGAACGCGCGGGCGACGGAATTGTTCGCGAGTTGATCCCGATTTCTCTTCCTGATGACGGTGGAACGGCAGGGTCACGCCGAAGCCCTGAACTCCGCGGCAGGCCGATCTTCACAGGCCAAATTGGTAAGTCAGCCCGGCGCCTGCTTTGAACTGGTCCTTCGAGCCGCCGGGCCCGGTCACGAGCGGCGACTTGGCAGCATCACCGACGATCCTGGCATAGCTGCCGAAAGCGGTCGCGGAGATGTTTTCTGTCAGGCGATAGCGCGCGCTGCCACCGACGCCGACCTCGCCGATACCGCCTTTCGCCTTGTAGGCTCGGTAGCCGGAAGCGAGCGCCTGATTGACGGTGATGCCATAGGCGGATTCCGCGTATTCCTTGTCAAAGAAGCTGGCGCGGGGGCCCACGGACAGGTGAAGCCGGTTGTCGAGCAGCGGCATTCGCACATCGGCACTCCAGTCTACGCGTGTGCCGAGATTGCCCTTGCCTTTCTCCAGAAACCCCAGGGCGTTGATCTTGGTCTTGTTGTCGCCGATCGACGCGATGCCTTTGCTGAGCGTGATCTGCGTGGAGAAGAATCGTCCATAATCATATTTGAGGAACGCGCCAGCGCTGAGAGTGGGATCGACGTCGCCGAGACCGGTTAAATATCGCCTGCTCTCCTTCATCTCGCGTCCTGGCCGATAGTTCACGAACACTCCGGCAGTGAAGCCGTTCGTCGAGAAGACATTGACCCCGATGCCCTTGTCGATCGATGCGAAGGCGATATCCTTGTATTTGATCGATACATAGGGCAGCGCCGAAAATTTGGAGTCTTTGGCGCCGAAGAACTTTGGCGAAAACAGGCCAAACGCGCCGAGCTCGACCGTCCAGTCCGGCTTCGCTGCGGTCTCGGGGAAGGGCGAGGCAGCAGGCCGCGCCAGTTCCGCGGCGGAGGCTGTGGACATCGGGAATGCGATCGCAAAGCCAGCCAGCCGAAGCCGGTTCCCGACCCGCCGCCTTGCCTTGCCGGCAGGTTTGGCCGGCATGTGATGGCCCGCAGCGATCGGGAAAGCGTTCATCGACAAGCAGCCACGGTCGACTTCGCGGGATGCTGCGACGATTTTCTCGGCTTTGCTGCAAGGTGGCATTCAGGGCTCCGGGTTTTCTGGACTTCTGAAGGGGCTTTTATTCGCTGAATACGCATCGTCTGGTGGCGATGAACTCGTCGCTTTGGCCGAGTTCGGCGGGCATCACTGGCGACGCCATACGGTCACGGTTACGCGCAGATGCCAGGCGCTTCGCATCATCTTTTCGCTGTAAAGATCATCGGTTGCACCGGCATTGCCGCACTGACGCCGGCTCGATCATCAATGCGGGTGCCGATGCCAGGCCACCGAGGGACCGGGCCGACCGAGGTGAAAAATCGGCCGTTCGCTAAAATGCGAGCCAAATCCGTATCGGTCGGCAAACGGCCAGCAGGTTAGAGGGGGAACATCACAGCCCAGAACAGGCCATGACATACTCAGCGCAAGACATCACGAACGCCCTCCTGCGGATCAAGGAGGACGGTTTCGTCCTCGACAATGACGCCTTCGGTTACGCCGCGATCAGATGGGATTCACGCCGGCTCCGGCGCGACCTTCGCGAAGCCGGCTATGCCGGCGCCAAGCTCCTCCAGGGCCGGATGACGAACGAGGGCGAGGACATCTGCTGGCTCTACGACCCCGCAAAGGTCGCCAAGGATGAGATCGGCGACCTCGCAGCGGCGCGGCATTCGGCGCTTTACGGCGAATAGTCGTTCAGGACAGGAGCCCGGCTAGAGCCGCCTCGGGGACGGCTTTGTCGTGGACGAATTCAACATGCGCGAGCCCAGACAGCGCCGCGATGCCGGGCGCGGCCGCGCGTCCCCTCGCGCCTATCGGCCTTGCTGCGTCCAGCCGGGGGCGGCCGCGGCCTGTTCGAGGGCAGCCGCCTGTCCCTCATAGGCGCTCGCCATCGCCGTCAGGCGCGCCTCGATCTCGCGATCGCAGGCCGTGACGGCCCAGCGGCGGCACTTCAACGCTTTCACACGCAAGACCTGAGCCTGTCGAATTCTGTCATGGTCCATGAGGGCGCTCCAGCACAGCAGATCGCTAGGCTGTTTGCGGCGGTCAGGGCGGAAAGCGCTTGGGCTGTATGGAAGGAAAGGCGAGGTTCGTCTCGATCGCTGACCTTCTGTGGCCTTCCGGATAGTTCGTCCTCTCCCTCGATCCAGTCGACCGCAAACAGGCCTTCGCCGTAGCGTCGTCGATGCCGAGTGTATGGCAATCAGCCAGGAGACAGACATGGACACTATCGCGAACCAGCGCATCGACTACGCTGCCGCTTCCCCCGACGGCTACAAGGCGTTCGGCGGAATGTATGTCACGCTGCAGCGGGGCAGCTTGCCGAAAGACCTGATCAACCTGGTCTATCTACGCGTGTCGCAGATCAATGGCTGCCCCTATTGCATCGACATGCATTCCCGCGACCTGCTGAAATCCGGCCTGGCGGTGGACAAGCTGTTGTTGGTGCCGGTGTGGCACGGCGCCGGCAATCTCTTCACTGCCCGTGAGCGGGCGGCTCTTGCCTGGGCGGAGACCGTCACCCGGGTGGTCGAGACCGGCGTCCCCGACGACGAATACGCCGCCGCAGCGGCTGAGTTCGGCGATGTGGAACTCGCCGACCTGACCTATGCGATCGGCCTGATGAACGGCTTCAATCGCCTGGGTATCGCTTTCCGGCAGACCCCGGCGGCGGCCAAAGCCTGACGACGCAAGGTTCTGAGATGGCGCTGACCATGCCGAACATTGCCGGACGGCTCGATATCGCCTTCGCCGTCAGCATGAAGGCGTTCGACGAATTCACTGAGTGGATTCCAGGCTGCTGACGGCAATCGCGAGCGTCAGAATGGCATATGTTGCCATTTGATCGTTCGCGCGACGGCTTTGCCCGCCTATGTCTGCCCCGGCCGCAGCTTGTAGAAGACATGTCGGCCGATCGTGTCCATTTTCTTCAGCTTCCGCGCCCAATACGGCCGGACATAGTCGGCGTGGTAATGCGTCGAGGCGCCGACCTCGGCCAGATAGGTCGTGCCGTCATAGACCTCACGGGCGATGCGGACGGCGTCGCGCCAGGGGCCGGGCTCGGTGATGCGCAGCGACTTGCCCTCGCAGGCGAAGGTGAACTGGCAGGCGAGGTGGCGGCTGGCGTTCTGGTAGACCGCGCCGCAAACCGTGTTCGGATAGAGCCCGCTCTTGACCCGGTTGAGCACCACCTGCGCCACCGCGGCGCGGCCCTGCTCACCCTCCGAGCGCGCCTCGAAATAGACGGCCTCCGCCAGGCAACGCTGTTCCTTTGCCATGTTCTCGGGCGCGATCAGGCTGGTGTAGATCTGCTTCTCGGCGGGATCGACGGTGCGCAGGTCCGTGGTCGTTCCACGTTCCGCCTTGGCGATGCGGCTGCGCGATTTCGGCTCGGCGGCGACGGGCGCCATCTGCATCGGCGTGGATGAGGCGGCTCCAGCCACACCGGTGGCGGCCGGCGTACTGGAGGACTGGCCGAGCGCGGCTGGGACAGTCGGCGTCGCGCCGTCGAGGTTTTCCGGACTCGGTTCGCCGTTTCGCGGCGATGCGGCGCTCTTCGGCACCGCTGCGGGCGAGGATTCCGACAAAGCGGGGTCGGTGACTCCCTCGTCGCGCAGGAAGGGCTCGAAGCCGAGCGGCGGCTCGTCCGGGCTTTCCAGCGCCTCGAGCGAGAACCCGCCGGAGATCAGCCCTGGCTGCGTGTCGCCGAAGACGACGCTCTCCAGCTCGCCGGGCGGGCCGTTGCGGGTGATCGTCGGGCGCAAGCCGACCAGCGGGTCGCCCTTGCTACTGCGGTCGACCTGCGGGAAGGCGCTGGCGGAGCGCTTCATGTCCTCGCGCGGCCGGCGCGGATCGATCGCGAAGGTCCGCTCGGGCGTCTCGAAGGAGAGGCGTGCCGGCTGGATCAGGCGAGCATAGGCGCGCTCGGGCAGATGAAAGGCGCTGGCGGCGACGAGCAGGGACGGGCCTTCCGCGAGATCGGAGAGCGCGCCCGGGGTCGTGCGTGCGATCAGCGAGCCCGGTGGGCCAAGGGGAGCGGGATTCTGGCCGGCCGAGGCGGTGAAGGAGACCAGCATGCCGGCCGAAAGCGCCCAGGGTGCGACGGTCGCCAGCGCCCAGCGCAACTTCTGCCAGCCCATTCGCTTCGATCGCCGACGCAGACGCAACTGACCAGAGCCCTCGTATCCGAAAGACCAGAGATGAGCGGCCGCGAATCCGGATGATGCAAATTCGCGACAGTTGGATAATCCCTTGTCAGGGTTGAAGGGGTGTTAACGAGCGGCGGCCCGCCATGACGAACCCTCCGCCAAAAGACGGCTTTCGCGTTCCGCGATTCTTCCCTTATGCTGCATCGCAACAAAGGGAGAGAGACATGAACGCCACCGCCCTCAAGGCCGATTCCGAGGCCAATGCCGTCGCGCTGATCGCCGCTGCGTTGCCCGGTTTCGAGGCTCTGCTGGACGAGGCGGTCGCTGCCGTCAGGCAGAAGGTGCTGGTTGACGGCCGGGTCTCCTCGGCCAGGCTTGAGCAGGAGCAGCACGCCGCCCACGGCCTCTCCTGGCTCGCCACCTATGTGATGGCGCTGCGCGAGCTCAAGGCCTATGGCGAGCGCCTGCAGGGCGAGGATCGCTACGGCGCGATCGAGGACTACGCGATCAGGATCGGCGCGGGCGAATACGCCGCCCAGATCTTCGGCGGCATCCCGATGAGCCAGGGCGAGATCGTCCGCCTGCCGGCGCTCGGCCTCACGGCCAAGGCCGTCGCCGCCGCCTGTTCTGATGCGGCCGAGCAATTGATCGCCGAAGGCAACACACCGGAGAACCGCGCCCGCTTCGTTGCGCTGTTCAGCCAGTCGCAGGGCCTCGCCAGTGTCGGCGATCCCGGCCTCGACGAGACTCTTGAAGCGATCCGCTCCGAAATGCGCCGCTTCTGCGAGCAGCAGGTCACGCCGCATGCGCATGAATGGCACCTGCAGAACGAATACATTCCGCTGCCGGTGGTCGAGCAGATGGCCGAGCTCGGCGTCTTCGGCCTGACCATCCCCGAGGAATTCGGCGGCATGGGCCTGTCGAAGGTCTCGATGTGCGTCGTCTCCGAGGAGCTCTCGCGCGGCTATATCGGTGTCGGCTCGCTCGGCACCCGCTCCGAGATCGCCGCCGAGCTGATCTTGAACGGCGGCACCGACGAACAGAAGGCCTATTGGCTGCCGAAGATCGCCTCGGGCGAAATCCTGCCGACCGCCGTCTTCACCGAGCCCAACACCGGCTCCGACCTCGCTTCGCTGCGCACCAAGGCGGTGAAGGACGGCGATAGCTGGAAGGTCTACGGCAACAAGACCTGGATCACCCATCCGGTCCGGGCCGACATCATGACGCTGCTGGTCCGCACCGATCCCGACGCGCCGGGCTATCGCGGCCTGTCCATGCTGATCGCCGAGAAGCCGCGTGGCACTGACGCCGAGCCGTTCCCGGTCGAGGGCCTCACTGGCGGCGAGATTGAGGTGCTCGGCTATCGCGGCATGAAGGAATACGAGCTCGCCTTCGACGGTTTCGAGGTGAGGGCTGAGAACCTGCTCGGCGGCGTCGAGGGGCAGGGCTTCAAGCAGCTGATGCAGACCTTCGAGGCCGCCCGCATCCAGACCGCGGCGCGCGCCCTCGGCGTCGCGCAATCGGCCTTCGACCTCGGCCTGCGCTATGCCCAGGACCGTATCCAGTTCGGCAAGCCGCTGATCGCCTTCCCGCGCGTCGCCGACAAGCTCGCCATGATGGCGGCCGAGCTCGTCATCGCCCGCCAGCTCACCTATTTCGCCGCCCGCGAGAAGGATGCCGACCGGCGCTGCGACCTGGAAGCTGGCATGGCCAAGCTGCTCGGCGCCCGCGTCGCCTGGGCGGCGGCCGACAACGCGCTGCAGATCCATGGCGGCAATGGCTTTGCGCTGGAATACCCGGTCAGCCGCGTGCTCTGCGATGCGCGCATCCTCAACATCTTCGAGGGGGCGGCCGAGATCCAGGCGCAGGTGATCGCGCGCCGGCTGGTCGAGGGGTGAGAGGCGGGATCTAGAGGCTCGCGGCTGCCCGCGCCGCCTGGTCGTACTGGCCCGAGAGCGAGCGCATCGAAGCGGCTATCTCCGACAGGCGCGCCGGGTCGATGCCGGTCGCCAGCACCGATTTCACCAATAGCTGCTCGCGGATCTGAGCGTAGCGCTTGCAGGCATCCTCGCCCGCCGGGGTGATCGCGACGGTCTTCTCCTTGCCCTTGCGCCCGCTTTTCAGCAGCTTCAGGCGCTCGAGCTTCTTCAGCGAATAATTGACCAGATGCGTGTCCTCGATGTTGAGGACGAGGCAGATGTCGGCGAGGCGCTTGGCCTTGCCGCGATGGTTGACGTTGTGCAGGACGAGCACATCCATCGGCGTCAGTTCGGGAATGCCCGCAGCCGTCATGCAGCGCAGCATCCAGCGCTGGAAGGCATGCACCGTCATCGTCAGGGCGAACTCGAACTCCGACAACGCCGGCATCGCGCCTGAGGCGAGATGGCCGGAGGAGACGATCGGGCCGAGGTCGTCGGAAGGGTGCATCATGCGGTGCCGGATGGAGCGCGGTGGTGTGATGGGGGTGCTTCTCCCCTCGGGGGAGAAGGTGTCTGCAAAGCAGACGGATGAGGGCGGTGCGACCGGGTGAGGCGAAGGCAGGTCGAGCCTGTCCTTCCCTCATCCGTCAGCGCTTCGCGCTGCCACCTTCTCCCCCGAGGGGAGAAGGGGAATCAGTGCCTCATCCGTCGCCAGCCTCACATCTTCTTGTAAGCGTCGACGATCGCCTGGCCGTCGGCGCCGGCCTTCTTCAGCCAGTCGGCGGTCAGGGTCTCGCCGGCCTTCTTGAAGCCGGCGGCGAGCGCCGCGGACGGGGCCTGCACCTTCATGCCCTTGGCCTTGAGCTGGTCGAGATACCAGTTGGTCTTCTCTTCCCACATCTTCCAGCCGCGCGCCTCGGCCGTCGCGGCGGCCTTCAGGATCGCCTCCTGCGTCGGCTTGTCGAGCGCGTCGAAAGCGGCCTTGTTGACGAAGGTGGCGTCCTTCGGGATCCAGGCCTGGACGTCGTAGAAATGCGTCAGCGTCTCCCAGGCCTTGGAGTCGTAGCCGGTGCCGCCCGACGACATGAAGGAATTGACCACGCCCGTCGCCAGCGCCTGCGGCAGCTCGGCCGCCTGAATCGTGACCGACTGCATGCCGAGCAATTCGCCGAGGCGCGCGGTGCCGACATTATAGGCCCGCCATTTCAGGCCCTTCATGTCGTCGATCGTGCTCAGCTCCTTCTTGGTGTAGACGCCCTGCGGCGCCCACGGCACCATGAACAGCAGCTTGACGCCCTGGCTGTCGAGCTTCTTCTCGACTGCCGCCTTCGAGGCCTTGTAGAGCTTCAGCGAGTCGGCGAAGGAGGTCGCCAGGAACGGAACGACGTCGATGCCGAAGACCGGGTCCTCGTTCTCGTGCAGCGAGATCAGCACCTCGCCCATCTGCGCCTGGCCGCTGGCGACCGCACGCTTGATCTCCGGCGCCTTGAACAGGGCAGCACCCGGATGGACGGTGATCTGCAGCTTCCCGCCGGTCGCGGTCTCCACGTCCTTGGCGAACAGGACGAGGTTTTCCGAATGCGGATTGTCGGCAGGGTAGGCTGCCGGCAGGTTCCATTTGGTCTGGGCGGAGGCCGGGGCGGCGAGCGCGAGGGCGCTGCAGCCGAGTGCGAAGGCGGCGATGGCGATTCTGCGGTTGAACATGCGTTGTCCCTCTCTCTTTTGCTTGGTCTTGAACTCAATCCGGGAAAGCGAGCTTGGGCAAGTAGAGCACGATCTGCGGGAAGGTCGTGATGATCAGCACCGCGACATTGAGCAGAATGAAGAACGGGAAGGCCGCTTTCGCAACCGTCCAGGTGTCCTTGCCGCTCATGTTCTGCAGCACGAACAGGTTGAAGCCGACTGGCGGGGTGATTTGCGCCATCTCGACGTGGATGACGAGGTAGACGCCGAACCAGACGAGGTCGAAGCCCGCTTCCTTGACCATCGGCAGCACGATCACCGCCGTCAGCACGATCATCGAGATGCCGTCGATCAGGCAGCCGAGAATGATGTACATCACGGTCAGGGCAAGCACGAGCATGTGCGGCGAGAGCTGCTGGCCCTTGACCCATTCGGCCAGCGCCGCCGGGATGCCGGTAAAGCCCATCGCCGCCGTGCAGAAGGCCGCGCCTGCCAGGATCAGCATGATCATGCAGGTGAGGCGGGTCGCGCTCATGATGCTTTCGAGCAAGGCCGCCCAGGTCAGCGTGCCGCTCCACCAGGCGAGGAAGAGCGCGCCGGTGACGCCAAAGGCGGCACATTCGGTCGCCGTGGCGAAGCCGAGGATCAGCGACAGGAAGACCGCGGCGATCAACAGCAGGCAGGGTGCGAGCTTGGCCGACTGCCGCAGCTTCTCGCGGAACGGAAGGGAAGGGTCGCGCGGTGGCGTCTTGCCCGGGTTGAGCCAGGACCAGATGATGACATAGCCCATATAGAGCGCCATCACGAGCAGGCCGGGCAGGAAGCCGCCGAGGAAGACCTGCAGCACCGAGACGTTGGCGGTGACCGCATAGACCACCATCGGGATCGAGGGCGGGATCAGGAGGCCGAGCGTGCCGGAGCCGGCGAGCGTGCCGAGGCTCAGGCGCTCATCATAGCCACGCTTTTTGAGCTCCGGCAGTGCGATCTTGCCGATGGTGGCGACGGTCGCGGCGGAAGAGCCGGAGACCGCCGCGAAGATGCCGCAGCCGACGATGTTGGTGTGGATCAGGCGGCCGGGGAGCCATTGCAGCCAGGGCGACAGCCCCTGGAACATCTGCTCCGAGAGCCGCGTTCTGAACAGGATCTCGCCCATCCAGATGAAGAGTGGCAGGGCGGCGAGCGTCCAGGAGGCGGTCGCGCTCCACACCGTCGTCGCCAGCACCTGGCCGATCGGTACGTTGGTAACGAGATTCATCGCCAGCAGGCCGACGAGGCCGAGGCCGACTGCGATCCAGACGCCGCTCGCCAGGATGCCGACGAGGAAGAGCAGCAGGACGAGCGAGAGTTCGGGCAGGGACATCAGACGCCTCCGCCCTGCGCGACGCGCTCGACCAGTTCCTCGACGCTCTTCGGCGGCTCGGGCTGATAGGTCGGCCGGCCGCCGCGCGCGACGATAATGAGCTCGTCGAGCAGCGCGATCAGCAGGATGCCGAGGCCGATCACCATGGCGAGCTGCGGAATCCAGAGTGGGACCGAGACGACGCCGGTCGACATGTCGTCGAAGCGCCAGGAATCATGGGCGAGACGCCCGGTCTGCCAGGTGAAGTAGCCGATGAAGGTCGATGCGACGGTGAGGGAGATCAGCTCGGCAACCTGCCGGCGGCGGCCGCTGAGCCGTTCGATCAGCAGGCCGACGCGGATCATCTCGCCGCGTTTAAAGGTATGGGCCAGGCCGAAGAACGCCATCCCTACCAGGGCCCAGGAAGCGAAATCGTCGCCGGAGGGAATGTTGAAATTGATCTCGCGGCCGATCGACAGGAACATCATCAGCAGGAAGATCGCGACGAGGCTGATGCCGGAGAGCCAGCCGGAGATCAGATAGAGCGCGTCGAGGAAGCGGCGGATCATGCGCGCGCGCCTTGACGATGCGCGGTCGCACCAGGCCGCTCGGCCATGCGCGAGACGGCGGTTGCCAGGACCTGTCCTGTCATGAAAGCCTCCCCTGGACCGGCCTGGCCCCTCAGCCATGTCCCGATCGCTAACGTCGATCCTAGTCGGCGAAATGGGCTTGTCAACGTTTCATCGACGATTTATCGATGAAACGTCAAAATGGCTTCCTTGGCCAATAAATCGGGGGATCGGATGATGAGCGGCCGTTGGGACTTCTGGATCGACCGTGGCGGCACCTTCACCGATGTGATCGGCCGTAATCCCGCAGGCAAATTGCATGCCCGCAAGCTGCTCTCCGAAAATCCCGGCGCCTATCGCGACGCCGCCGTCCAGGGCATCCGCGACCATCTCGGCCTGAAGACCGGTGAGCCGATCCCCGCCGCAACGGTCGGCGAGGTCCGCATGGGCACGACGGTCGCGACCAATGCGCTGCTCGAGCGCAAGGGTGATCGCACCCTGCTGGTGACCACCAAGGGTTTCCGCGACGCGCTGCGCATCGGCTATCAGGCCCGGCCCGACATCTTCGCCAAGGAGATCATCAAGCCCGAGCAGCTCTACGACGCTGTGGTCGAGATCGAGGAGCGCGTCCTTGCCGACGGCTCGGTCGAGAAGGTCGCCGACGAAGCCGCGATCCGCACCGCCTTGCAGGCGCAGTTCGATGCCGGCTTCCGCGCCGTCGCGATCGCTTTCATGCACGGCTACCGCTACCCCGGGCATGAGCAGCTTACGGCGAAGATAGCCCGCGAGATCGGCTTCCCGCAGGTCTCGGTCAGCCATGAGGTTTCGCCGCTGATCAAGCTGGTCGGGCGCGGCGACACCGCTGTGGTCGATGCCTATCTTTCGCCGATTCTCGCCCGCTATGTCGCGCAGGTCTCCGAAGAGCTCGATATCGCCCGCACCGGTGCGCGGCTGATGTTCATGATGTCCTCGGGCGGCCTTACCGCCGCCGAGCTGTTCCAGGGCAAGGACGCGATCCTGTCGGGCCCGGCCGGCGGCGTTGTCGGCCTCGCCGAGACCGGCCGCTCGGCCGGTTTCGACAAGGTCATCGGCTTCGACATGGGCGGCACCTCGACCGACGTCGCCCATTTCGACGGCGAATATGAGCGTGCCTTCGAGACCGAGGTTGCCGGCGTGCGCATGCGCGCCCCGATGATGCTGATCCACACGGTCGCAGCTGGCGGTGGCTCGATCCTCCACTTCGACGGCTCCCGCTTCCGCGTCGGCCCCGATTCCGCTGGCGCTAATCCGGGCCCTGCCGCCTATCGCCGCGGCGGACCGCTCGCTGTCACCGACGCCAACGTCATGGTCGGCAAGCTGATCCCGTCCTATTTCCCGGCGATCTTCGGTCCCGGCCAGGACCAGCCGCTCGATGTCGCGACCGTGCGCGAGAAGTTCGCAGCGCTCGCTAGCGAAGTCGGCGATGGCCGCTCGCCCGAGGAGGTCGCCGACGGCTTCGTCCAGATCGCCGTCGCCAACATGGCCGAGGCGATCAAGAAGATTTCGGTCCAGCGCGGTTATGATATCACCCGCTATGCGCTGAACTCGTTTGGTGGCGCCGGCGGCCAGCATGCCTGCCTCGTCGCCGATGCGCTCGGCATCAAGACCGTGCTGTTGCATCCGTTCTCCGGCCTGCTTTCGGCCTATGGCATGGGCCTCGCCGAAATCCGCGCCACCCGTACCGCCGCCCTCGATGTACCGCTCGACGCCGGCGCCAAGGCCGCGATCGGCGTGGTCGCCGACCGGCTGGGCGCCGAGGCGAAGGGCGAGGTGGCAGGGCAGGGCGTGCCGGAAGGCGATATCGCCATCCATGTCCGCGCTCATATCCGCTATGCCGGCACCGACACCGCGATCGCGACGCCGTTCGGTAGCCGTGCCGAGATGCAGGACGCCTTCCAGGCGGCACACAAGGCCCGCTTCGGCTTCATGGACGAGACCAAGGCGCTGGTCGTCGAGGCCGTCGAGGTCGAGGCCGTCGGCGGCGGCGCCCACTTCGAGGAGGCTGCGGCGGCCGAGAACGGCGGCGAGCCCGAGGTCGCCGAGCGCACCCGCTTCTTCTCGAAAGGGCAGTGGCACGAGGCGGCGATCGTCCGGCGCGAGGCGATGGCGCGAGGGCAGGGCATCGCCGGCCCGGCCATCGTGATCGAGCCGAACCAGACCGTCGTGGTCGAGGATGGCTGGACCGCGAAGCTCACCGCCAAGGACCATCTCGTCCTCACTCGCAGCAAGGCGCTGATGCAGCAGGCGGCGATCGGTACCAAGGCCGATCCGGTCATGCTCGAGATCTTCAACAACCTGTTCATGTCGATCGCCGAGCAGATGGGCGTGACGCTGCAGAACACCGCCTATTCCGTGAACATCAAGGAGCGGCTCGACTTCTCCTGCGCGGTCTTCGACCAGACCGGCGCGCTCGTCGCCAACGCTCCGCACATGCCGGTGCATCTCGGCTCGATGGATCGCTCGGTCGAGACGGTGATCTCTAACAACCCGGTAATCCGCCCGGGCGACGTCTATTGCCTCAACGCGCCCTATAACGGCGGCACGCACCTGCCCGACATCACGGTCTGCACCCCGGTCTTCGACAATGAGGATCGGAACATCCTGTTCTGGGTGGCGAGTCGCGGCCACCATGCCGATGTCGGCGGCACCGCGCCGGGCTCGATGTCGCCGCTGGCGACGAACATCGAGGAAGAAGGCGTCTATATCGACAACTTCAAAATCGTCGATCAGGGCCGCTTCTGCGAGGAGGAGCTGGTCAAGCTCCTGACCGGCGCGCGCTATCCGGTTCGCAACGTCGTCCAGAACGTCAACGACCTCAAGGCGCAGATCGCCGCCAACGAAAAGGGTGTGGCGGAACTCAGGAAGATGATCCGCTCCTTTGGCCTCGACGTGGTCCAGGCCTATATGGGCCATGTCCAGGACAATGCCGCCGAGAGCGTCGCGCGCCTGCTGACTCGCCTGCACGACAGCGAATTCACCTATCCGATGGACCAGGGCTGCGCGATCAAGGTGAAGATCACCATCGATCGCGACAAGCGCGAGGCGACGGTCGACTTCACCGGCACCTCGCCGCAGCGGGAGGATAATTTCAACGCGCCGGCGCCGGTCACCCGCGCCGCTGTGCTCTATGTCTTCCGCGTCATGGTCGACGATGCGATCCCGATGAATGCCGGCTGCCTGCGGCCGATCAAGGTGATCGTGCCGGAAGGGTCGATGCTGGCGCCGCGCTATCCGGCCGCCGTCGTCGCCGGCAATGTCGAGGTTTCGCAGGCCGTGACCAACACGCTGTTCGGTGCATTGGAGGCGATGTCGTCCTCGCAGGGCACGATGAACAACCTGACCTTCGGCAACGACCAGTACCAGTACTATGAGACGATCTGCTCGGGCTCACCGGCTGGGCCGGGTTTCAACGGCACCTCGGGCGTGCATGTCCACATGACCAATTCGCGCCTGACCGATCCGGAAATCCTGGAGACGCGCTTCCCGGTCGTGCTCGAGGATTTCCACATCCGCGCCGGCTCGGGCGGCAAGGGCGAATGGAATGCCGGCGACGGCACCAGCCGCACCATCCGTTTCCTGAAGACGATGGACTGCGCCATCCTCGCCTCGCATCGCAAGGTCCGCCCCTTCGGCATGAATGGCGGCGAGCCCGGCGAGCTAGGCAGGACGCTGGTCCGGCGGCTTTCGGGAGACGTCGAGGAGCTGAAGCCATCAGACCAGACGCTGCTCCAGGCGGGCGAGGCGGTCACCGTGATCACGCCGACGGCCGGGGGCTATGGAAAGCGCAAGGGCTGAGGCTTAGGTCTGGTCTTCAAGACGGAGAGCGGCCATGCCCCAGACCTGGATGATCACCGGTGCCAATCGCGGCATCGGCCTGGCGTTGACGATGGAATTGCTGCGGCGGGGCGACCATGTCGTCGCCGCGGCACGCGACCCCTGGGGCGGGGCGCTGGCGGAGCTCGCCGGCGTCCATGTCGGGCAATTGACCCCGCTGGAGCTCGACGTCACCTCCGACAAGAGCGTCGCCGCGGCCAAGCAAGCCTTCGATGGCCGGCCGATAGACGTGCTCGTCAACAATGCCGGCGTCTATGGTCCGCGCGACCGGCAATCGGCGCTCGACATGGACTTCAGGGCCTGGCGCGAGGTCTTCGAGGTCAATGTCTACGCCCCCTTACGGGTGGCGCAGGCCTTCCTGCCCAATGTCGAGGCGGGCTCCGGCCGCAAGATCGTCACCATCAGCAGCCGCATGGGCTCGATCGGCTCCAACCCCTCCGGCGCCATCGCCTATCGCTCGTCGAAGGCGGCGGTGAACATGGTGATGGTCGGCTTCGGCAATGCCGTGCGCGACAGCGAGGTCGCCGTGCTGCTCTTCCATCCTGGCTGGGTCCGTACCGATATGGGCGGCGGCGGGGCTGACATCCCGCCGGCCGAGAGCGCCGCGGGGCTGATCGCCACGATCGACGGCTCGGGGATGGCCCAGACCAACAGCTTCCGCAACTGGAAGGGCGAGGACATCCCCTGGTAGGGCTCAGTTCCCACGGGTCGAGGCGAGCCAGAGCCCGCCGCCGATCAGGAAGCCGCCGCTGAACTTCGACATCAGCCGGACGCGCCGCTGCGACAGGAAGCGGCCGGCCCGGCCGGAGAGGATCGCATAGGCGCTGTCGCTGACGGCGGCGAAGAGCATGGCGATCGCGCCCATGATCGCAATCTGCGTGGCGTAGTCGCGGGCCGGGTCGAGGAACTGCGGGAAGAAGGCGCCGAAGAAGACAAGCGTCTTCGGATTGCTGAGCGCCACCAGCAGCCCCTGCAGGAAGAAACCGCCGCGCGGCGGGCGTGCCTCGGCCGCACCCTCGGTGATCTCGCCGGCGCTGCGATACATCTTCCAGCCCAGCCAGATCAGGTAGGCGGCGCCGGCGAGCCTGACCCAATCGAACCAGTGGCCCATCGCCGCGATCACCGAGCTGAGGCCGATGCCGACGATCGCGATCATGATCACGAGCCCGGCCTGCGTTCCTGCCATGTTGAGAAGCCCGGCGCGGCTACCATGGCGCAGGCTGTTGGCGATGATCAGCGTCACCGTCGGGCCTGGAACGATCACGATGACGAAGCAGGCGACGAGATAGGCGGCGAAGAGTTCAAGTGACATGGATAGCCTCCGACGGCTTAGGCGGCCGCCTCGCGGGCGGCGCTTCATTCCTCTCCTGTTTGGGGAGGCCTGTCGAGAGAGGGGAAAAAACGCGTGGCGAACAGCGAGTTTCAGATCGTCCCGCTGACGGCGGAGTATTGGCCGGCGCTGGAAGATCTCTTCGGCCCGCAGGGCCCCTGCTATGGCTGCTGGTGCAATCATTTCCGCATGCCGCCGAAGCTGCGCAAGCCTCTGCTGGGGGAAGGTGCGCGGCAGCTCTTCGAGGAGAGGGTGACGAAGGGCCCGCCGCCGGGTGTGCTCGCCTTCGCTGGCGATGTTCCGGTCGGCTGGCTGCAGATCGGTCCGCGGGCGCATGTCCCCGAGTGGAACAATCCGCGCCGCGCCTCGACGCCGCTGCCGGATGCGCCGGCAGAAGACGAGCGCAACTGGGCGGCGTCCTGCTTCTTTGTCCGCAAGGGGTTTCGCGGCCAGGGCGTCACGGCGGCGCTGCTCGTCGGCGGGTTGAATTTTGCGAAGGAAAGCGGCGCGCATCTGGTCGAAGCCGCGCCGATGGACAATGAAGCCAAGCGCAGCGCTGACGGGCTCTATGTCGGGCCCGAGAGCGTGTTCCAGCGCGCCGGCTTCGTCGAGGTCGCCCGGCAAAAGCCCGGCCGGCCCCTGATGCGCTTCACATTCTGACCGCGGGCCTTGCGCGAGCCGTGTCAAGCAGAAAATTTCAATTATTTTAGATGCTTAGCTGGCTCCGTTAAGGATCTGTTTGTCTCGCATTTGCGAAAGCTCTGCGCGCTGGCGAGGCGGTGAAAACGATGCGGCCGTTCGGGCTTACAGCCAAGATCACAGTCCTGTTCGCGATCTTCGGGATCGCCGCCGCGCTCGGCTTGGCGAGCGCGGTCAGCGGCCTCGATTCCGTCCATGAGATCGACCGCGAGGCTTTCGCCGGGCAGCAGCTCGCCAACAAGGCCGCGCTGCTGTCGAGCCGGGTCGCGCAGGCCTCGCTGCTCAGCCGCTTCGACGATGCAACCGAACCGCGCGCGGTCGAGGCCGCGCTCGACCAGCTCGACGAAGCAGTCGAGCTGGTCGATGCGGCGCGCGCCAATCTGCTGTCCTCGCTGCCGGCCAGTCAGTCGCAGGCCAATGCCTCACTCGATGCGCGCATCAAGACTTTCATCGACTTTCAGCGCGGCATCGTCGATATCGGTCGGCGCGTCTCGCCCAAGGCCGCGCTGATCGAGGCATCCGCAGCGGAGGCGCGCGAGAATGTCCGCCAGATCATCGCGGCGACTGGGCGGCTGCGCGACGATCTCGATCGTCAGGCGAGCATCGCCGCCAGCCGTGCAGGTGACTTGGCGACTAAGGTCCGGCTGCGGGTAATCCTGATCGCCGCCGGCTTGCCGCTGGCGGGCGGGTTGCTGGCGATCCTGCTGCTGCGGACCTACCTGACCCGACCGCTGCGCGTGCTGATGCAGACGATCGCCACGGTCACCTCCTCCGACCGGGCCGTCGAGGTGCCCTACGCCAAGCGCCGCGACGAGATCGGACAGCTGGCCCGCACCGTCCGCACGCTCAGCGAGGTCCGCGCCACCCTGGTCACCCGCGACGCTGAGGCCGACCTGTCGCAGCAGCACCAGCAGCGCCGGACCGAGGAGCTGCACAGGATTGCCCAGGAGTTCGAAGCGCGCATCGGCCGCCTGCTCGCCGATATCGGCCGGCTGAGCGAAGGCCTTCGCGCTGCGCTTGCCGCATCCGCAACACGCGCCGGGCAGATCTCGCTGAGCGGCAATGCGGCGGCCCAAGCCGTGGCCGGGGCCGGAGACGAGGCGGTGCGCATAGCCGATGCCGCGCTGCGGCTGGAGGAGGTCGTCGAGCAGATCAATCGCGAGGTCAGGCGTGTCTCCGAGACCGCGAGCATGGCGACGCGCGACGCCGCCGGCACGGTCGGCCTGGTCGGCCGATTGACCGAGAATGCCGGCAAGATCCGTGACGTCGTCCAGTTGATCGAGGCGATCGCCCGGCAGACCAACCTGCTCGCGCTCAACGCCACGATCGAGGCGGCCCGCGCCGGCGCCCATGGCCGCGGCTTCGCCGTCGTTGCCAGTGAGGTGAAGGCGCTGGCGACCCAGACCGCCGATGCGACGGCGCAGATCTCCGCCCGGATCGCGACCGTGGACGTCGCGCTATCGCAGGCCGCCCAGGCAATCACCGGCATCGCCAATCGGGCCGGTGCAGTCGAGCAGGCGAGCACCGAGATCTCGACGATGGTCGCTTCGCATACCGGCCTGCTGCAGGGACTGGGCGAGACCATCGCGCGGATTTCGGTGGTCACAGGCCAGGCAGCCGCCGCGGTGAACACGATCGCCGGCGCCGGCGGCCAGACGACGGCCCATGCCGAGCAGGGCGCGAGCGGCGCCCGCCAGCTCGACGAGCGCATCTCGACGCTGCAGGCGGAGGCCGACGAGTTCGCGCGGCGGCTGCGCGCCGCCTGAACCGGCTTGCCTTGGCCGCCCGACTCGCGGCCTTGTGCGCCATGCTCAAAAGCATCCGTATCACCCGATGAGCTGGTCGCCGCAGCAGGACGCGGCACTCGCCGCCGTGGCCGATTGGCTGAAGGTCGGCTCGCCTCAGGTCTTCCGCCTGTTCGGCTATGCCGGCACCGGCAAGACCACGCTTGCCCGCCACATCGCCAACGACGTCAATGGGATCGTCGTCTTCGCCGCCTTTACCGGCAAGGCGGCGCTCGTCCTGCGCAACAAGGGCTGCGAGGGCGCGCAGACTATCCACTCGCTGATCTACCGCTCGCGCGGCGTCGACGAGGAGAGCCCGACCTTCACGCTGAACCGCGAGAGCGCGGCCGCCAAGGCCAAGCTGATCATCATCGACGAGTGCTCGATGGTCGATGAGGAGCTCGGCCGCGACCTGCTCTCCTTCGGCACGCCGGTGCTGGTGCTCGGCGATCCCGCCCAGCTGCCGCCGGTGAAGGGCGGTGGCTTCTTCACCGAGCATGAGCCCGACGTGATGCTGACCGAGGTCCACCGCCAGGCGGCCGACAATCCGATCGTGCGCATGTCGATGATCGTGCGCGAGGGCGGGCGGCTCGAGGTCGGCGACTATGGCGCCAGCCGGATCATCAGGCGCGCCGAGATCACGCCAGAGACCGTGCTCTCAGCCGATCAGGTGCTGGTCGGCCTCAACAAGACGCGCCGGCTCTACAATGCCCGCATGCGCCAGCTCATGGGCCATGTCGCCAATGTGCCGGCCGTGGGCGAGAAGCTGGTCTGCCTGCGCAACGACAAGAGCAAGGGGCTGCTCAATGGCGGCGCCTGGATCGTGCAGGAGCTCAAGACCTCGAAGAAGGGCCTGGTCACCATGCGGGTGACGCCGGAGGACGACACTGGCGGCAAGCCGGTCAAGGTCTCGGTCATGCCGAATTTCTTCGATGGCACCGAGGACGAGGTGCCCTGGGAACTGCGCCGCCACACCGACGAGTTCACCTTTGGCTATGCCCTAACGGTGCATAAGGCTCAGGGCTCGCAATGGGACAACATCGTCATGTTCGACGAGGCTTTCGCCTTCCGAGAGCACCGGGCGCGCTGGCTCTATACCGGCCTGACCCGCGCCGCCGAGACGATCACTGTGGTGATGTGAGCGCCGCGAGCAGCCCGGCGCGTTCGAGATCCTTGGGACGACCGAAGCCTGCGATGATGCGCCGGAGCTCGTCGCGTTCGGGGACATAGACGGTCGCCGTTCCGATCGTGATCGCCTGCCGCGTCGTGGGCCAGACCGGGTGCCAGCTATCGCCGACCCGATGCTCGAAGCCGGCCATGAGATCGACGGGTACGGGCGGCGCCGGCCATTTGGCCAGGACTGCTGACTGGAAAAGAGGGTTCGATGGCCCTCGATAGGGCTCGATCCCGATCTGCGGGAGGATGCGATTGATGTCCTCGACGCTGAGCAGGACGTCGACATCGGCCACCGTAATTGGGCTGGCGCCATGCAGGGCCGCGGCGGCGCTGGCGATGATCCACCAGGGATCGCGCGCTTTCGCCATGATCGCCGCGACGGAACCGAGGGTTTCGATCAGGGGCGCAGGCAGAGTCATGAGCGGCCTATAGCAGGCCTGGGACCACTGCGGCGAGCCTCCGCCAGACCGCCACGGTAGACTGGAATTGCATCGGGGCTGCTGGCGGAGAAGAATTTTCTTGGTATGCGATGGGCTCGTGCTGGCCCGGCAATGCATCGGATTCCGAGATGATCGCAGCTTCGACCTTTGACTTGCACATCGACCGCCGCGGCAGCAATTGCGCCAAATGGGACAAGATGGAGGCCATCTACGGCGTGCCCGCCTCCGAGGGCATCGCCATGTGGGTCGCCGACATGGATTTCCGCCCGCCTCCTTGCGTCCAGGCGGCGGTCGAGGCGATGGCCGCCCACGGCGTCTACGGCTATTTCGGCCACGAGAAGACGAACAGCGACGCGATCCGGTGGTGGATGCAGGAACGCCATGGCTGGACGGTCGAGCCGGAGGCGATCTTCACCACGCATGGGCTGGTGAACGGCACCGCGCTCTGTGTCGATGCCTATACCAGGCCGGGCGACGGCGTCGTGCTGATGACGCCGGTCTACCACGCCTTCGCCCGCGTGATTAAGGCGGCAGGCCGTGAGGTCGTCGAATGCCGACTCGCGCTTGAAGACGGTCGCTACGTCCTCGACATCCCCGCCTGGGATGCACAGATGACCGGCAAGGAGAAGATGCTGATCCTGTGTTCGCCGCACAATCCCGGCGGGCGAGTCTGGAGCCAGGCCGAGCTCCGCCAGATCGCCGATTTCTGCGTCCGCCACGACCTGATCCTGGTCTCGGACGAGATCCATCACGACCTCATCATGCCCGGCTACAAGCATACGGCCATGCCCGTCGCCGCGCCGGAGGTCACCGATCGCCTGGTGATGATGACCGCGACGACCAAGACCTTCAACATCGCCGGCGCCCATGTCGGCAACGTCATCATCCCCGATGAAAAGCTGCGCGCACCGTTCCGCGGCAGGATGAACGCGCTCGGCATCTCCCCGAACTCCTTCGGCATGGAGATGTCGACGGCTGCCTACAGCGAGGAAGGTGCGGCCTGGGTCGATGCGCTCACCTCCTATCTCGATGGCAACCGCCGGATCTTCGACGAGGCGATCCACGCCATTCCCGGCCTGCGCTCGATGCCGCTGGAGGCGACCTATCTCGCCTGGGTCGATTTCGCCGGCACCGGCATGGATGCGAAGGACTTCATCGCCCGCGTCGAGAAGCAGGCGAAGATCGCGGTGAACCACGGCACGAGCTTCGGCGCCGGCGGCGACAGCTTCCTGCGCTTCAACCTCGCGACCCAGCGTGCCGTCGTGGTCGAGGCCGTCGAGCGCCTGAAGCAGGCCTTTGCCGATCTGCAGTGAAGGCTGCTGCCTTCAGAAATGCGCGAGATAGCCGCCGTCGACCGGTAGAGTCACGCCGGTGACATAGGCCGCTTCCGGCGAGCACAGGAAGGCGACGGCGCCGACCAGCTCGTTGGGAACGCCCCAGCGCCCGATCGAGGTCCGCTGCGTCAGCATGCCGGCGATGCCGGGGTCGGCAACCAGGCCGGCATTGGCCTCGGTCGCGAAGAAGCCGGGCGCGACGGCGTTGACCGTGATGCCGCGCTGGCCGAGTTCGGCCGCGAGCGCGCGGGTGAGCGCTTCCAGCCCGCCCTTGGTCGCGATGTAACCGGGATCGCCGGCGCGCGCGATCGAACCGGCGATCGAGGTGATGTTGACGATGCGTCCGCCATCCGGGATGTGCCGGGCGAGCCGCCGCACCAGGTCGAACGGCGCGACGAGATTGACCTCCAGCAACGCCCGGAAGGCGGCGCGGTCGAGCCCGTCGAGCGGCCTGCGATCACGCAGGCCGGCATTGTTGACGAGAATGTCGATGCAGGGATGGCGCGCCAGCAGCGCATCGAGTGCCTGCGCGGTCGCATCCTCGTCGGCAAGGTCGGCTGCGAAGGTCGAGATTGAGAGGCCTTCTGCTGCCAGCTCAGCCGCTGCGCTGTCCAGCACGGCCTGGCTGCGGCCATGAATCACCACATGTGCGCCGCGCGCGGCGAGCCCCTTGGCGATCGCGAGGCCGAGGCCCTTGCCGGCCCCGGTGACCAGGGCGGTTCGTCCGTTCAGATCAGTCATCGGCTCTCGTCGTCAGCCATGCACGGGTCGCCGAGTTTGTCACTCGGCGATGCCCTATCGCATCAGCACGGGCCCGGTCCATCACAGCCGCTGCGAGGTCGTGCCCTTGGCGATGATCGGGCCGGTCGGCCGGCCGGTGGGCGAGCCGCTCGCAGGTTCGAGCGTGATCTCGAAGAGCTGATCCCGCCCAAGCGGCAGGTTGTCGAGCCGCAAGGGCGTCGAGCGCGCGCGATCGATCAGCCCGACCGAGCGCGGGCCGACGGCGCGGTCCCACAAGGTCCAGATCTCCAGCGCCTTGCCGGCTGGCACGTCGATGCTCTGCAAGGGCAGCATCTCGACATGGCCGTCGGCAAAGGTATTGACCACGGCGGCAGCGGCGTTGCCCTCGGTCAGGAGCACCGCGACCATCAAAGGCTGGCGCTTGGCGCGGTCGAGCGCGCCGACGAGGCCGACGGCCAGAACGATGGTGGCCAGCGCGCCGGCGAAGGCTGCGCCGCGCCAGACGAACAGGCTGTTCCACCAGTTGGCGAAGCGGCTGGTCGCGGGAGCCGCTGCCGGCGCAGCCCTCGCGGGCGCCGCGGCCATCGTCAGGCTCGCTTCGATCTGGCTCCACAGGCTGGGCGAGGGGACGAGCGGCGTGGCCGTCGCGTCGAGCGCGAAGAGGTGCAGGCGCCAGCGCTCGACCGAGGCGGCGAAATCGCGATCCGTGTCGAGACGGCGCTTGGCCGCCGCGAACTCGGCTCCGTCGAGCAGGCCGAGCACATATTCGCCGGCGAGGGCATCGCGTTCCGGCGGGCTGAGCTGATCGTCGCGGGAGGGGCTCATCCGAGGCACTCCTTCAGCGAGAGCAGGGAACGCCGGATCCAGGACTTCACGGTGCCGAGCGGCAGCTTGAGCCGCCCAGCGATCTCGCCATGCGTCAGCCCCTGGACGAAGGCGAGCAGCACGAGGCCGCGGCGCTGCACCGGCAGCATCTCCAGGCAGGCGCGCAGCGCGCTGGCGTCGGAAAGCTTTGCCATCACCGTTTCCGGATCGTCCTCCTCGCTCGGTGTTTCCTCGGCTATCGGGGTGTCGCTCGTCTCGGTGCGCTTCTCGTCGCGCAGGATCGAGAGCGAGCGGTTGCGCAGGATCGCATAGACCCAGGTCAAGCCGGCGCCACGTTCGGGATCGAAGCGGCCGGCATGTCTGAAGATCAGCACGAACGCGTCCTGCACCGCTTCCTCCGCCAGAGCGCGGCGCTTCAGCAAACGCTGCGCCACACCAAGCATACGCGGCGACTCGGCCTCGTAGATGCGGCGGAGCGCAGTTTTATCGCCGGCGGCGCAGGCGAGCAGCGCGGTTTCGATCTCGCCGATCTGTCGCGGCTGCGTAACGTCAGTCGCCATCCGTCTCCCCGGTATCCCGCCGTCCTCTCGGGTGCGGCGAGCCCATTGTTACGCGATAGCTGGGGCTTTGGATGCTCTCTCAGCTTTTATTTTTTTGTTCGCATCCGGTCCGCGATCCAGCCGTTATCCGCCATGGGTGCCGCGTCAAAGCAAGCGCAGGCCGACCCTTTTTGAGATTGCGACACGAACCGGAGGACATCACATGACCAAGGCTCGCAACCTGCTTCTCGCTTCGACCATCCTCGCCACGGCCCTTGCGGCCAGCGCTGCCCAGGCCGGAATGCTCGCGGTGCTGACCGGCGATGACACGCTCACCATGGTCGATACCGCGACCCAGAAAGCCGGCAAGTCGATGAAGGTCAGCGGCATCAACGGCAAGATTGCCGGCATCGATGTCCGTCCCGCCGACGGCATGCTCTATGCGCTCGCCACCGACGGCACGATCTACACGGTCGACAAGGCCGGCAAGGCGACGATGAAGTCGAAGATGGATACGGTCCTCTCGGCCAGCACGATGGCGACCGTCGACTTCAACCCGGCCGCCGACAGGCTGCGCGTGATCGGCGCAGACGGCACGAACCTGCGTGTCAACGTCGACGACGGCAAGACCACGGTCGATGGCAAGTTGAAATTCGCCGAGACCGACATGCACAAGGGCGAGACGCCGATGGTCGTCGCCGGCGCCTACAGCAACTCGGTCAAGGGCACCAAGGAGACGGCGCTCTACGACATCGACGGCAAGATCGGTGGACTCCTGAAGCAAGCCCCCCCGAATGACGGCGTGCTCGGCGCGATCGGCAAGCTCGGCATCACGCCGAAGGCGGTCGCTTTCGACATCGAGACGGCGGCCGACGGCACGAATACCGGCTGGCTCGTCGCCGATGGTGGCCTCTACAAGCTCGATATGACCACCGGCAAGGCCGCGATGGTCGGCAAGATCGGCGGTCTGAGCGCGTCGGTGCGCGACATTGCCGTGTTGCCGGCGATGTGAGCCGAACGCATCTTTCGATCTGCGGGAGGCCGTCGTTCCGAAAGGAGCGGCGGCCTTTCTCATCTCGGCGAGCAATTGAAATGGCGGCCGGGCTTTCGCCATAGTTGCAGTGGAGCCTGCAAGTGGCGACGCAGATGACGGAGGCGAGGGCATGGCGGATTGGTCAGACCCACGCTTGAAGATGCTAGTCCTGCAACGCTTCGGCCTCGGTCTGAAGCCGGGGCAGGGCGGAGTTCAGACGGATGCGCGCGAGCGCCTTCTCGCCGATATCCGCAGCGATGGCGCCGCCCAGCCTCGCGTCAGTTTCTCCGGCGCGGCCCCGATCGGGCGGGCGCTCTATGCTTTCGAGGACGAAGAGCGCGCCGCGCGCGAAGCCCGCCGGGTCGCTGGGCAGCAAGGCATGGAGCAGCGCGTGCAGGTCGCTGCTGCGCCATCCACGCCCGGGCAGCCGCAAGGCCAGATGCCGCGGCCGCAGCAGCCGGAGCCGCCCTTTCCGCAGAAGATGTATCGCGAGGAAGTAGTCGCCCGCGTCCAGGGCGCGCTCGACGCCGAGACCGGTTTTGCCGAGCGGCTGGTGCAGTTCTGGTCGAACCATTTCTGCGTCTCGGTCGCCAAGGGCAATTTCGTCCGCGCCATGGCCGGCGCCTTCGAGCGCGAGGCGATCCGCCCCAACATCTTCGGCCGCTTCGAGGACTTGCTGATCGCGGTCGAGAGCCATCCAGCGATGCTCAATTTTCTCGACAACCAGCTCTCGATCGGTCCGGATTCGCGCGCCGGCAAGCGCCGCGGACGTGGCCTCAACGAGAACCTTGCCCGCGAGATCATGGAGCTGCACACGCTCGGTGTCTCCGGCGGCTATACGCAAGGCGACGTCACCTCGCTGGCGCGGATCATCACCGGCTGGACGGTGGTCGGACGCGATGCCCGCCTCGGCTTCCCCGGCTCCTTCGCCTTCAATCCCGGCCTGCACGATCCCGGCGGCCAGAGGCTGCTCGGCAAGGTCTACCGGCAAGAGGGCAAGGAGAAGGGTATGGCGGCGCTCGCCGATCTCGCCCGCCATCCGAGCACGGCCAATTTCATCGCCCGCAAGCTCGCCCGCCATTTCGTTGCCGACGAGCCGCCCCAGGCACTGGTTACCGAGCTTGCCCGCAGTTTCCGCGAGACGGGTGGTGACCTTGCCTCGCTGTCGCGAGTGCTGGTGACATCGGAGCTTGCAGCCGATGCCCCGACGACCAAGCTGCGAACGCCGCAAGAATTCCTGATCTCGGCCTTCCGGGCGCTCGGCCGCAAGCCGGATTTCGGCCAGATCGCTGGGCCGCTCGGCGTGATGGGGCAACAGCTCTGGCAGCCTTCCGGGCCTGACGGCTATCCCGACAGCAACGCTGCCTGGGCGACGCCGGAGGGGATCAAGACCCGCATCGACGTCGCGGCCCAGCTCGGCCGCCAAGCGGCCGGCTCCGTCGTCGATCCGCGCGCCTTGGTCGAAGAAGTGCTCGGCCCACTTGCCTCAGCCCAGACCAGGCAGGCGGTGGCGCGCGCCGAGAGCAAGCCGCAGGCGCTCGCGCTGCTGCTGATGTCGCCCGAATTCCAGCGGAGGTGAGCATGGCCGCCGACGATGACGATTGCGAACGGATGACGCCCTCGCGCCGGGCCGTGCTCGGCGCGGCCAGCGCGCTCTTTGCCTGGTCCTACATGCCGAAATTCGCCCACGCAGCGGCCGGCTCGCGCGATTCCCGCTTCCTGCTGGTGGTGCTGCGCGGCGCGCTCGACGGGCTCTCGGCCGTGCCGCCGCTCGGCGACCCCGGCTATGCCGATCTGCGCGAGGGCATCGCTTTGGCGAAGGACGGGCCGGAGGCGGCGCTGCCGCTCGACGGCTTCTTCTACCTGCATCCGGCGATGCCGAACCTAGCGCGGCTCTATGCCGGCGGGCAGGCGGCGATCGTCCATGCCAGCGCCACTGGCTATCGCGAGCGCTCGCATTTCGACGGGCAGGATGTCCTCGAAAGCGGGCAGGGCGGCCCGGGCAAGACCGAGAGCGGCTGGCTCAACCGGTTGATCGCCAGCCTGCCGCCGGGCGAGGCTGTGTCGCGCCATGGCGCGCTCGGCGTCGGCGTCGTGCCGCCATTGGTGGTGCGTGGCACGGCCCCCGTGCTCGGCTGGGCACCGCCGCGCATGGCGCGGGCCGGCGCCGATCTCGTCCAGCGCCTCGCTGATCTCTATGGCGAGCGCGATCCCGCTTTGGCGCTGGTGCTGAAGCGGGCGATCGAGACCGAATTGATCGCGTCCAGGCAGGGGGCCGAACAGCCGCGTGGCGGCGGCGGGCCCGACAGCGCCGAGGGCATGAAGCGCATCGCCGAAGGCGCGGCCCGGCTGGTCGGCGCCGAAGACGGCCCGCGCATTGCCGCGCTCGCTTTCGAGGGCTGGGACACGCATGCGAACGAAGGCGGGGCCAAGGGGAGGCTCGCCAATCTGCTCGGCGGGCTCGATGGCGCGCTCGCGACCTTCGAGGGCGGGCTCAAGCCGGTCTGGAAGGACACTGTGGTGATGGTCGTCACGGAGTTCGGCCGCACCGCCCGCGTCAACGGCACGGTCGGCACCGATCACGGCACCGGTACCGTCGCCTTCCTGGTCGGCGGCGCGGTTCGCGGCAAACGGATGATTGCCGACTGGCCGGGGCTGAAGCCGGAGCAACTGCATGAGCAGCGCGATCTCAGGCCAACCACCGATATCCGCGCGGTTGCCAAGGGCGTGGTGGCGGATCTCTTCGGGCTGTCGGGGCCGGTGCTGGCCGAGAAGGTCTTCCCGGGCACCGGCGACCTGAAGCCGATGCAGGGGCTGGTCATTTAGCGCCCTTCTCCCCTCGGGGGAGAAGGTCCGGCAGGGGATGAGGGCGGTCGGACAGGGTGAGACACAAAAAGGGCCGCTCACGCGGCCCTTCCCTCATCCGTCTCGGCTTCGCCGAGCCACCTTCTCCCGCGCACGTCGGATGTTTCCGACATGCGCCACTTTGAGTGCCAATCTCGGGCAGGCCCGAGATTGGTGGGGAGAAGGGAGAAATTACGCCCAGGCGCGGCCCTTCAGCTTCTCCTCGAAGGCGTCGATCTTGGTCGACTTCTCCATGGTCAGGCCGATGTCGTCGAGGCCGTTGAGCAGGCAGTGCTTGCGGAACGGGTCGATCTCGAAGCGGACCTCGCCGCCATCCGGGCCCTTGATCGTCTGGCCGACGAGATCGACCGTCAGCGTCGCGTTCGAGCCGCGATCGGCGTCGTCGAACAGCTTCTCCAGGTCCTCCTGCGAGACCACGATCGGCAGGATGCCGTTCTTGAAGCAGTTATTATAGAAGATGTCGGCGAAGCTGGTGGAGATCACGCAGCGGATGCCGAAGTCGAGCAGCGCCCAGGGCGCGTGCTCACGCGAGGAGCCGCAGCCGAAATTGTCGCCGGCGACGAGGATCTCCGACTTGCGATAGGCCGGCTGGTTGAGGACGAAGTCCGGATTCTCCGAGCCGTCCTCCTTGTAGCGCATCTCCGAGAACAGCGCGGTGCCCAGCCCGGTGCGCTTGATCGTCTTCAGGTACTGCTTGGGGATGATCATGTCGGTGTCGACATTGATCACCTTCAGCGGGGCAGGGGTCGAGGTCAGGGTGGTGAACGGCTGCATGGCGGATACTCCGGCAGGTCTTTCTGATCAGGATTGAAGGGCGGCGCGTCAGAGCTGCGCCGTCAGGAGCTTGAAGCTGGCGAAGGTGAAGAAGGCGGCGAGGCAGGCTTCCGCGCGGCGGCGGATCCTGCGGTAGCCCGCCACCATCGACGCCGTCGAGAACAGCCAGGCATAGGTCTGGTTGATCGCGAGCGAGATCGTCAGGCATCCCAGGATGATGGCGTAGAGCACCACCGCCGGCGTCTCCGGACGCAGGCCGAGCGCGATGATCGCCGTCCAGCTCAGGATCGCCTTCGGGTTGGTGAGGTGCATCAGGTAGCCGCGCAGATAGAGGCGGCGGCCCGAGCCGCTGGCTTTCGGCGCCGGCATCTCAGCCTGCATGGCCGAGCGGGCCGAGCGCCAGGCCAGGAACAGCAGATAGAGCCCGCCGACGATCTTGATCGCGTAGAGCGCGCCGGGATGGGCGACGATCAGCGCGGTGACGCCGACCGCAGCGAGGATGCCCCAGGTCAGCGATCCCGTGGTGACGCCGAGCGCCAGCGTCATCCCGGCCTTCCGGCCATGTTCCATCGAGGTCGCCATCACCTGGAGATTGCTTGGGCCGGGGCTGGCGACGGCGATGAAGAAGGCCGAGAAGACCAGAGCGAGGTCCGGCAGGTGGCGGATCAGATCATCGAGCATCGTCTTTATCCCGCCGCCTTCTCGATCGCGTCCATGTCGTCGTCGTCGAAGCCGAAATGGTGGCCGATCTCATGGACGAGCACATGGGTGACGATGGCGCCGAGCGTCTCGTCATGCTCAGCCCAGTAGTCGAGGATCGGCCGCCGGTAGAGATGGATGGTGTTGGGCATCTGCCCGGTCTGCGGGGCATAGCCCTGCTGCGGCAGGCCTACGCCCGAGAACAGGCCGAGCAGGTCGAAGGGGCTCTCGGCCTCGAGCTCCTTCAGCACGTCGTCCTCGGGGAACTCGGTGACGTTGATGACGAGGTCGGCGCAGAGCTTGCGGAAATCCTCGGGCAGGCGATCATAGGCCGCCTGCGCCAGAATCTCGAACTCGACGCTTGAGGGCGCGCGCACGCCGTCCCAGTCGAGACCTTGCGATGCCTCGCCCGACGCGGCTGGCTTGATCGAGGGAACGGAGCCCATCACCAGATCTTCAGTTGATGCCCGAGCCACCAGGACAGGCCGATGAAGGCGATCAGCGAGAGGAAGCGGCCGATTCTGCGGCCCCAGAGCTCGATGTTGTCGCCTTCCGGCGCGTCCTTGCCGGAGAAGTGGTCGGCCGCACGGCCCATGGAGGAGCCGAGGAAGCTCTCGGAATCGCGCTTGACGCGACCCAGCGCTTCCTTGGCCTCGTTGGCGCGGGCGGCTTCGCGGGGATCGGTGCTCATGACGTCCTCTCCCGCAAACCCGACCGCTTCAGCCCAGCGTGCGCACGTCGACGAACCGCCCGGTCAGGGCCGCCGCCGCCGCCATCGCCGGCGAGACGAGGTGGGTGCGGCCGCGATAGCCCTGGCGACCCTCGAAATTGCGGTTCGAGGTCGAGGCGGCGCGCTGGCCCGGCTTGAGCTGGTCGGGGTTCATGCCCAGGCACATCGAGCAGCCCGGCTCGCGCCATTCGAAGCCGGCGGCGATGAAGATCTTGTCGAGCCCCTCGGCCTCGGCCTGCTGCTTCACCAGGCCGGAGCCGGGCACGATCATGCCGTAGTCCAGGCTCTCATGGATCTTCTTGCCCTCGACGATCTTGGCGACCGTGCGCAGATCCTCGATGCGGCCATTGGTGCAGGAGCCGATCCAGATCACGTCGAGCGGGATCTCGGTCATCTTGGTGCCGGCAGTCAGGCCCATATATTCGAGCGCTCGCTTCTTCGAGGCGCGCTTGACCTCGTCCTCGATCTGCTCGGGATCGGGCACCGCGCCGGTCACCGAGATCACGTCCTCTGGGCTGGTGCCCCAGGAAACGATCGGCGGCAGGTTGGCGGCGTCGAGCCGGACGATGCGGTCGAAATGCGCGCCCTCGTCGGTCCGCAGCGTCTCCCAATAGCGCACGGCCTCGTCCCAGGCGGCGCCCTGCGGCGCCTTCGGGCGGCCCTTGAGGTAGGCATAGGCCTTCTCGTCCGGCGCGACCATGCCGGCGCGGGCGCCGCCCTCGATCGACATGTTGCAGACGGTCATGCGGCCTTCCATGGTGAGGCCGCGGATCGCTTCGCCCGCGTACTCGATCACCGAGCCGGTGCCGCCGGCGGTGCCGATCTCGCCGATGATGGCCAGCGTGATGTCCTTGGCGCCGACGCCCGGAGCGGGCTTGCCGTCGACCTGGACCAGCATGTTCTTGGCCTTCTTCTGGATCAGCGTCTGGGTGGCGAGCACATGCTCGACCTCCGAGGTGCCGATGCCATGGGCCAGGGCGCCGAAGGCGCCATGCGTCGAGGTGTGGCTGTCGCCGCAGACGATGGTGGTGCCGGGCAGGGTGAAGCCCTGCTCAGGACCGACGATGTGGACGATGCCCTGGCGGATATCGAGCTCGTTGAAGTACTCGACGCCGAAATCCTTGGCGTTCTGGGCGAGCGCCTCGACCTGGATCCGGCTTTCCTCTTCCTGGATGCCCTTGGAGCGGTCGGTGGTCTGGATGTTGTGATCGACCACAGCCAGCGTCTTGTGCGGCGCATGGACCTTGCGGCCGGTCATGCGCAGGCCCTCGAAGGCCTGCGGGCTGGTGACCTCATGCACGAGGTGGCGGTCGATATAGAGCAGGCAGGTGCCGTCGTCCTGGCGGTCGACGACATGGTCCTCGAAGATCTTGTCGTAGAGGGTGGTGGGGGCCTTGGTCGCAGTCATGGCTTCATCGCCTTTGGTATGGAAATCGGTAGCGGCCCATCAGGGCCAGCACGCATCGCAAAAGCCTGTCGCCGGCCGGACGGCCGGTCTCAGGCGCAGCTAAGGCCGGCTGCGAGCGAGGCCGTGAAACGGCCGAAGAAGCGCCAGGGCAGGCGGGCATGGTCATGCAGCGCGGCGAAGCCCTGGGTGGTCGGAAAACGGCGCAGGTTCAGCGTACGGCGCATCACGCGCCGGACTTCGCCCCTGTTCTGCCGCTTCACCGTCATGGCTCGCTTCTACCAGTTCCAAACTGCACCGGCAACGCGGTGTGCCTGTCGCAGCGGCAGCCGCGTAGCGCGTTCAGTGCAGGGCTGTTATCTAGCGGCTCCGGGTGCGCTGCGAAAGGGCCGCTGCGCCGGCAAACGGATTGGTGATGCGATGGCGCGCTTCTTTCCCTTCATGCTGCTGGCGGTCATCGCCTATGGCGTCACCGTCGCGGCGCTGGGCGTGCCGCTCTCGCGCGAGCTCCTGAGCATCGGCCTGCCGTCGGGCAGCGCCTTCGTGCTCACGGTCAGCGAGCTGCTGCTCGCGATATCGACCGTTGTGCTCTTCTTCGAGATCATGAACGCGACCAGCGCCAAGTCGAGCTCGATCCTCAATCATGGCCTCTCCATGGTGGTGTTCATCGCCTGCGGGCTGATCTTCCTGTTCATCCCCGGCTTCGGCACCGGCACCTTCGTGATCATCACGCTGATGGCGTTGGTCGACGTGATCGCGGGCTATTCGATCAGCATCCTGACGGCGCGGCGGGACATGACCTTCGGCAACAACGAGTAAGCCGCTCCGTCATTCCGGGGCGTCGCGTAGCGACGAGCCCGGAAAGACGGTGGTTCTAAAGCTCGCTGCGCAGTTGCCACAGCTCCGGGAAGAACGAGCGCTCCAGCGCCGTCTTCAGGAACTTCACGCCGCTGGAGCCGCCCGTCCCCTGCTTGAAGCCGATGATGCGCTCGACCGTCTTCATGTGGCGGAAGCGCCATTGCTGGAACTGGTCCTCGACATCGACCAGCTCCTCGGCGAATTCGTAGAGATCGAAATAGGTGTGCGTATCGCGGTAGATCGTCAGCCAGACGGCCTTCACGCCCGCGTTCGCGACATGCGGCTGGCTCCAGTCGCGCTCGACGCACTCGGCCGGGACCGGCAGGCCGCGGCGCGCCAATAGGCGCAACGCCTCGTCATAGAGGCTCGGCGCCTCTAGCAACTCCTTCAGGTGGGCGTGATGCTCGGGATGATGCTTATGTATCGCCAGCATGCGCGGGTCCTTGGCGCCGAGGCGGAATTCGAAGGCGCGGTACTGGTGGGACTGGAAGCCCGAGGACTGGCCGAGCGCATCGCGGAAGGCGAGATAATCGGCCGGTGTCATCGTCGAGAGCACGTCCCAGGCACTGATGAGCTGCGCCTGGATGCGCGAGACGCGCGCCAGCGATTTGAAGGCCGGCTGCAATTCGTCGGCCTTGATCGCGGCGATGGCGCCGCCGAGCTCATGCGCGGCGAGCTTCAGCCAGAGCTCCTGGACCTGGTGGATGGTGATGAACAGCAATTCGTCGGGCGCATCGCTCAATGGCTTCTGCGCCGCCAGCAGCAGATCGAGGCCGAGATAGGAGCCGTAATCCATCCGCTCCTTGAAATCGGTCTGCATGCCCGGCTCGATCCGGCTCTGGTGATCGCCCGTCCCGCTGGTCATGATGCCGCCCTCGTTCCCCTCGCGCCTTGACTGGGGAGAGGCGCAAGATATTTTAAGCTTAAAGTATTTTGTCGGATCGGCAAGGTGGTGGAGCCTGATGATGGACCAGATGACGAAGGTTCCGGCAACGCTCGGCCGTCCGCCCTTCGACCTCTCTGCCGAGTTCTCGCGCTTTCGCCAGAACTGGCCTTCGAGCCTGCATTTCGCCGCCCATAGCCATCATTTCTGGCCGGATGCCACCCGCGAGGCGCATTTGCGCGCCTGGGACGATGCCGCCCGCCTTGTCGACGGCAAATGGCAGGAGGTGCTGGGGCCAGTCTGGCAGAAGCTGGCGCAGGGCGTGGCGCGGCATCTCAATCTGCCCGGGATCGACGGCCTCGTTCCTGCCAACAACACCCATGAGTTCGTCAACCGTTTGCTCTCCTGCCTGCCGCGCGAGCGCAAGCCGCGCATCCTGACCAGCGATGCCGAGTTCCACTCCTTCCGCCGCCAGATCGAGCGCCTGGCAGAAGAGGGGCTGATCGAGCTCACCGTCGTGCCGGCCGAACCTTTCGCCAGCCTGACGGAGCGGCTGGTCGCAGCGGCGCAGCAAGGGCCGGGTCCCGACCTGGTCTTCGTCAGCCAGGTCCACTTCAACTCGGGCTATGCGCTGATCGATCTTGAGACGCTGGTCGACGGCGTATCGGCGCCCGGCCGTCTCGTCGTCATCGACGGTTATCACGGCTTCCTGGCGAGGCCGACCGATCTCTCGGCCATCGCCGACAAGGCCTTCTACATTGCCGGCGGCTATAAATATGCGATGTCGGGCGAGGGCGCCTGCTTCATGCACTGCCCGCCCGGCTTCGCCATGCGCCCGCGCGACACCGGCTGGTATGCTTCATTCGGTGCGCTCTCGGGCAAGCAGGGCGAGATCGGTTATGCAGAGAATGGCTGGCGCTTCATGGGCGCGACCTTCGACCCATCCGGCCTCTATCGCATGGGCGCGATGTTCGACTGGCTGGAGGCCAAGGGCCTCGACGCTGCAGCGATCCACGCCCACGCCCATGCCTTGCAGGCGATCTTCGCCGAAGGGCTGGCGCAGCGGCCCTGTGGCGTGCTCGCTCTTGACAACCTGGTCGTGCCGCTCTCCGAGCCTGCGCGCGGCAATTTCCTGACCTTCCGCCATGCCGATGCGGCGCTCTGGCATGAGAAGCTGAAGCAGGCCGGCATCACCGTCGACCTGCGCGGCGACCGCCTGCGCGTCGGCTTCGGGCTCTACCAGACCGCGGGAGACGTGAAGCTGCTGCTGGAGCGGTTGCTGACCTTGCGGTAGGCTTCGTTCCCGATCAGCCTGTCCCTGCGCTGATCGATCGGACGGAGCTGACGCATGAAGACGCTGCCCGCCCTCGCGATTGCCGCCGCTCTTGCGTCCCTCGCTCCCGCCTTCGCGCAGGCTCCTGCGAAAGCCGTCGCCTCCGCGGCGGTCCAGAAGGAGTTCGACGGCTTCATCGGAAAGTTCCGGGCCGCGCTGAAGGCGAATGATCCGGCGGCCGTCGCCGCCATGACGCGGCTGCCCTATATGGCGGACGCGTCCATTGCCGACGCCGCACAGTTCCGGGCGAAGGTCTGGCCGCGCGATTTCACAGCCAAGAACCGCGCCTGCCTGCAGCGCACCAAGCCGGCCTATGATCGCGACGGCGCCAGGAACGAGATCTACGCCATCGTCTGCGGCGGAAACGTCTTCACCTTCACGAGGACGCCGAGCGGGTTCCAACTCACGGATGTCGATATCGCCGACTGAGTCGGCGATGCAGGTGGTCAGCGCTGCGCGGTATCGACGCTGACCACAACCGACATGCCGGGTGAAAGCCGGTCGGCCAGTGCCTGGCCGGGATCGATCGCGATCCGCACCGGCACGCGCTGGGCGATCTTGACGAAGTTGCCGGTGGCGTTCTCGGGCCGGATCACGCTGAACTCGGAGCCGGCCGCCGGCGAGAAGCGCTCGATCCTGCCGGTCAATCTGGCATGGCGCAGCGCATCGACAGTGAAGCTGACGCTCTGGCCGATGCGCATGCCGGGCAACTGCGTCTCCTTGAAATTGGCGATGACCCAGACCTGGCTCGGCACCAGCGCCATCAATTGCGTGCCGGCCGAGACATATTGGCCGAGCCGGGCCGAGACCTCGCCGAGGCGCCCGTCCTGCGGCGCGGTGATGCGGGTGTTCTGCAGGTCGATCTCGGCGAGATGGACCGCTGCCTCGGCGCCCTGCACCGCGGCTTCGAGCGAGCCCTTGTTGACGATCGCGCTCTGCACATCCTGCCGGGAGACGTCGACCGCGGCATGGCTCGCCGTCAGGGCGGCCTTGGCCTGATCAAGCGCCTGCAGGCTCTGGTCGGCATTGGTCTGGTTGACGACGCCGCGCTCGCGCAGCGGCTCGATCCGGCCCCAATTGGCTTCCGTTGTCCGCAAAGCTGCCTCGGCGCTGGCGACATTGGCCTCGCTGGCGCGCAGGCGCGCCTCGGCGGCGTGGCGGGCCTGCTCGGAATTGGCGAGCGCGGCGCGTTGCGCGGCGAGGCTGGCGCGCGCCTGATCCAGCCGCTGCTGGAAGATGCGCTCGTCGATCCGGACGAGCAGCTGGCCCTGCTTGACCGTGGCGAAATCCTGCACCGCCACCTCGGCGATATAGCCGGCGAGCTGCGGCGCGATCACCGTGACCTGGCCGCGGACATAGGCGTTCTCGGTAGTCTCGACCGCGCTGGCGAAGGGCGGCAGCCGCCATGCGTAGAGGATGACGCCGATGCCGGCGAGGCCGACGGCGAGCGCGATATAGGTTGAGACGGAGCGGAAGATGCGGGTCATGGCTGGGGCGCAGGTTCAGGCGAGGCGGTCGGAGCGGTGAGACGCTGCCGCAGATGAAGGATGGCGAGATGGGCGAGGAGGCCGGTAAGCGCGCTGGCGGCGATCAGGGCGATCAGCAGGAAGGCGTCGTTATAGGCGAGCACGGTCGCTTCCCGGATCGCCTGCTGGGCGAGCAGGGTCACGCCCTCGGCGCGCGTCAGTCCTGCATCTGTCAGCATATGGCCATAGGTGCCGGCGAGCTGCTGGATACGCTGGGCGACGAGCGGGTCGGCCAGCGAGAAATGCTCGGCGAGCTGGCTGTAATGGAAGCTGGTCCTGAGCGTGATGAAGCTGCCGAACAGGGCCGAGCCAAGCAGGCCGCCAATGCTCTGGGTGAACAGGAAGATCACGAAGAAGCTGAGGATGTAGACCGGCCCGCGCGCCAGTGCCGGGGCAAGGCCCTGCCTCATCGCCGTCGGCAGGAAGAGGGCCGAGCCATAGGCCACCAGCGCCTGGCTGAGATGGATGTCGTGCGGGCGGGTCAGGCTGGTAGCGCTGCTGTCGAGCAGCGCGCCTGTCATGATGCAGATCAATGCAGCCGCATAGAAGGCGTTTTCCCGGCCGGCTCGTAATAGCGCCGCGCAGGTGAGGCCGCCAGCGAGGATCGCCGCCAGGATCACGCCGTAGAGCGACTGTGTCTGTTCGTTCTGGAAGCCGAGCGCCTGGAAGAAGTTGGAGGCACCAACCGTCTGCTCGGCCAGCACGACGCGAAACAGCAGCAGCACCGTGGCATAGTGCAGCGTCGCCGGGCTGGTCAGCCAGCGTATGTCGATCAGCGGGCTCTGGCGATGCAGTTCGATGATCGCCGCCAGCGTCAGGCAGAGGATCGCGCCGGCGAAGAGCCAGCCGAGCCAGGGCGCCTCCAGCCACCAATAGATTCGCCCGAGCGAGAGCGCGACCGCGATGGCGCCGAAGCCCAGCGCGATCAGGAGATAGCTCACCCCGTCGAGCGGTCCGATCACCTTGACCCGCGGCGGCGGCGTCAGAGGCAGCGCGTAGACCAGGCCGAAGGCGACCAGCGCCAGCCCCATCTCGAACAGGGTCAGGCCGTGGAAGCCGCCGATCTCGAGCAGGCTCGGCGAGAGCAGCCGCGTGATCGGGATGCCGAGCGTGGTGTTCGTCAGCGCCAGCGACAGGCCGACGGTCAGCTTACGCTCAGGGGGGAGCGGCTCGATCATGTAGAGGAAGGCGAGCGAGGACAGCGGCGCCGCTGCGATCCCGCTCATGAAGCGCACGACGAGTGCCGATTGCAGGTCGTGCACGAAGAAATTCAGCAGGGCGGCGATGACGAAGCCGGCGATGCTGATCTCGGCGAAATTGCGCAGCCCGTACTGCATCCTGATCTTGATCAGGGCGATCGAGAGCGAGACGTTCGGCGCCATATAGGCGGCGATCAGCCAGTTGGTCTCGGCGACGGTGGCGCCGAGATCGCCCTGGATCTGGTAGACATTGGTGGTGACGAGATTGGCGCCGACCTGCTGCGTCAGCGCCAGCATTGTCGCGGCCAGCATGTAGGCGAGGGCCCGACCACGGCTCATGCCCGCCGCGGCGGGCGGTGGCGCGGGCTGGGGAGCTTGAGCAGCAACGTTCATCGGGCGGCGACCCGGCTGGCGACGATATTCTCCGACATCCTGACGAGGACGCGCAAGGCGACCTCCAGCTCGTGCTCCTCGATCCCGTCGAGCACGTCGGCGCGCAGTTCGGCCAGGAATCTCAGGATGTCCTCGGCCTGGGCGCGCGCGACGGGCGTGAGGAAGACCCGCCGAGCCCGCCGGTCACCGGGGGCGGCGCGGCGCTCGATCATGCCGGTGCGTTCAAGCCCGTCGAGCAGGCGCACCAATGTCGGCTGCTCGATGTCGAGCAGACCGGCCAGATCGGACTGGATCGGCCCATCGGCCTTGGCGAGCTGCATCAGGAGGCGGGCGCGTGACAGCGTCAGCCCCATGTCGCGGGCGCGCGCGTCGACCAGCGCCCTGAGCTTGCGGTTGGCAGAGGCCAGCTCGGCAGTGAAGGCGGCCTGAAGCTCCGGGGAATCCATAGCATTCATATCGATAGCTTGCTAATGATACGCTTACATAGAAATGCGATGAGCGCAGTTCAATTGCTTAGATGTGAGTTTGATATGCGTAATGAGCATATTCCGCTTGCGCCTTCAGCGAGCGCAGGCAACAAAAAACGCGGCCCGAAGGCCGCGTTCCCGAAATCCCCGAAGCGGGCAGGCGGCTTACTTGCCGTCCTTACCGCCCTTGGCCTCGACGCGCTCGGCGATGCGGGCCGACTTGCCGCGGCGATCGCGCAGGTAATACAGCTTGGCGCGGCGAACCTTGCCCTTGCGGACGACCTTGATCGAGTCGAGGTTCGGCGAATACAGCGGGAAGACGCGCTCGACGCCCTCGCCATAGGAAATCTTGCGGACGGTGAAGCTCTCGTTGAGGCCGCCGCCATTGCGGGCGATCACGACGCCTTCATAAGCCTGGACGCGGCTGCGCTCGCCTTCCTTGACCTTGACGTTAACCTGCACGGTGTCGCCGGGCTGGAAGTGCGGGATCTCCTTGCTCTCGGAGAGCTTGGCGATCTGCTCCTTGTCGAGCTGCTCGATGATGTTCATGGCTATCTCCATGGCCGTGTTCGCGCGGAAGCGCGGGCTTTCGGCTCGCTGTTTTCAGTTGAGGCCGTCGCCATACAGGAGAGCGCGGCCCTTGTCGAGTGAGATAAGCCGGGGAAGGGTTTTGCCTTGGCCGGCCACGCTGCCTATGGTCGCCGTCACGCTTGAGCTTTCCGGATCGCATCATGCCGCAGGACATCGCCAAAGTCGCCCTCGTCACCGGGGCCGCTCGCGGGATCGGGCTCGCGACGGCAAAGCGCTTCCTCGCCGACAACTGGCGCGTCGCTCTGCTCGACATCGACGAGCCGCAGCTGGCGCAGGCAATGGCCGAGCTCGATGCGCCGACGGTGACGATGTCGATCGGCTGCGACGTCGCCATGCCCGGCCAGGTCGCGGAGGCGGTCGATGCGGTGGTCGAGCGCTTCAGCCGGCTCGATGCCCTCGTCAACAATGCCGGCACCGCCGTGTTCAAGCCGCTGCTGGAGACGAGCTATGCGGAATGGCAGCGCGTCCTCGCCGTCAATCTCGACGGGCCGTTCCTGACGACGCAGGCGGCCGCGCCGGTGATGGCCGACGATGGCGGCGGCGCCATCGTCAACATCACGTCGATCTCGGGCTTGCGCGCCTCTACGCTGCGCGTCGCCTACGGCACCAGCAAGGCGGCGCTCGCCCACCTGACCAAGCAGCAGGCGGCCGAGCTTGCGGGTCTCGGTATCCGCGTCAATGCCGTCGCGCCCGGCCCGGTCGAGACCGCGATGGCCAAGGCCGTGCACTCGCCCGAGATTCGCGCCGACTATCACGACGCCATCCCGCTCGCTCGCTATGGCGCGGAAGAGGAACTCGCCGAGGCGATCTTCTTCCTGTGCAGCGACCGCGCCAGCTATATCACCGGCCAGGTGCTCGCCGTCGACGGCGGCTTCGACGCAGTCGGCATCGGCCTGCCGACATTGCGCGGGCAAAGGCGCAATCGCTAGCCCAACAGGCCCGCCAGCGCCTCCTTCAGCGTGATGCTGCCGCGGCGCGTCTCGCCGACCTCTTCGAAGCCCGCCCGGCCGGCGTTCATGGCGTCATAGAGCGCGGCGAGTTCGCGCGCATGGCTTGCACTGAGCCCGGCAGCGACGAGCCCCGGCTCCCAGTCCTCGCGCGGCGTTGCCACTGCCGCCACTGGCTTGCCGACCAATTCGCCGAGCGCCTGCGCGGCATTCTTCGGTGAATACTCCGCCGGCCCCTTCAGGTTGACGATGCGCTCGCCTTCATGCGGACGAACGAGTTCGGCAGCCGCCTGACGGCCGACATCGATTGCCGAGACGGTCTCGCCGGCGGCGTCGAGCGGCTGGCGCATGCTCGGCAGGATGCCGTGCTCGGCCGCGACGCCAAGGACGCTCCCCCAATTCTCCATGAATTCGGTGGCGCGGATGAAGGTCAGCGACGGCGCGCTGCCGCGCAGTGCCTGCTCGAAATCGTGCAGGGCGCGCACGATGCCAGTCCCTTCCGTGCGGTGGGCGCCGCTCGACGACAGCGCCACCACATGCAGCACGCCGGCACGACGGATCGCTTCGGCAATCGTCGCCCCGTTCTTCGCCGCGGCGGCGAAGACGTCCTTGGCAGCGTGCGGTACCGGGTTCAGGACGTAGACCGCATCGGCACCGGCGAAGGCCGCCGCCAGCGCCTCGACGTCGTCGAGATCGGCCTTGGCCAGAATGGCGCCCTTCTCGGCCAGCGCCGCCGCACGGCTCGGCTCCCGCACGATCGCCCTGACCTCATGACCCGCTGCGAGTGCGGCTGCCAAAGCCGCGCCGCCCGTCTGTCCAGTCGCTCCCATGATCGCAAACATCTCGGTCCTCCATCGGTTGCTGCGATGGAGATAACAGGGCAGTATCAGAAGGATAAGTACGCACAATTTTTATACTGACTTGGAGCTGCCATGCGCCCCTCGCTGAAGGACGTCCCCTATGTCTGGTGCCCGGTGGAGGCGACGATCGACGTGATCGGCGGCAAGTGGAAGGCGCTGATCCTGTTCCAGCTGACGCGCGGTCCATGCCGCTTCAATGCGCTGCGCCGGCTGCTGCCGCATGTGACGCAGCGGATGATGACCTTGCAGCTGCGGGCGTTGGAGGAGGACGGCATCATCTCGCGCAGCGTGCAGGAGACGGTGCCGCCCAAGGTCGAGTACGCGCTGACCGAGCAGGGCTGGGCGCTTGCTCCGATCTTTGAGGCGATGGCGCTGTGGGGGCAGGCGCATGGTCCGCGCCGGTCCGAGCCAGCCTGAGAAGGGACAATATTCCGCTTGCGCCGGCTCCGGAACGGCGCGAACCTGTCATTCGACATCCCTCTTCGACGGCCGCCCGACCCTGTCGGGCCCGAGCGACCGCCGCCTTTCCGGCGTGGGCGCTGCATTCCCGTTCCCGCCGGTCAATCGCCGCTCCGGACGCGAAGCCTTCAGGGCCAACGTCCGAGTGCGGCCAGAACCGAAGGAGGACGACATGGCTGCAACATCCGGCAATGGAGGACGCACACCCGGCGACAGAGGCAGGGGGCCGCGATGCATCGCGCTCGTCGGTCCCTTCCAAAGCGGCAAGACCAGCCTGTTCGAGAGCATTCTGGAGCGTTGCGGCGCCGTTTCGCGGGCCGGCTCCGTCAAGACGAAGAACAGCGTCGGCGACGCTTCGCCCGAGGCGCGTTCCCACCAGATGAGCACCGAGCCCAACGTCGCGACCGTCGACTTCATGGGCGAGCGCTACACCTTCATCGACTGCCCCGGCTCCGTCGAATTCCTCCAGGAAATGCGCCATGTCCTGCCGGCGGTCGACGCCGCGGTCGTGGTCTGCGAGGCCGATGACCGCAAGGCGCCGGCGCTGGAGCTGGTGCTGCGCGAGCTCGAAGAGGCCGACATTCCGCGGTTCCTCTTCCTCAACAAGATCGATTCCGCCTCGCGGCGTGTGCGCGAGACCCTCGGATTGCTCCAGCGCGCCTCGCGGACCCCGCTGCTGCTGCGGCAGATCCCGATCTGGCAGGGCGGCATCGCCGTCGGCTTCATCGATCTCGCTTTGGAGCGGGCCTTCATCTATCGCGAGCATGCGCCCAGCGAGGTCGTGCCGCTGGCGCCCGAGGAAGTCGAGCGCGAGCGCGACGCCAGGTTCTCGATGCTGGAGAAGCTCGCCGACTATGACGACGAACTGATGGAAGGCCTGCTCGGCGACATCGAGCCGCCGCGCGACCTCGTCTTCGACGACCTCGCCCGCGAGCTGAAACAGCGCCATGTCGTCCCGGTGCTGATCGGCGCGGCCGAACGCGGCAATGGCGTCACCCGCCTGCTCAAGGCGCTGAGGCACGAGGCCCCGGCGCTGGAGGTGACGCGTGGACGGATCGGCGTCGTCGACAGCGGCGCCCCCCTGGCAGTCGTGTTGAAGACCTGGCAGTCCGGCCAGGGCGGCAAGCTCTCGCTGGTTCGCGTGCTGCGCGGGCGCATGGCGGAAGGCGATGTGATCACCTCGTCAGGGGGCGTCGAAGCCCGCATCGCCGGGGTGCTCGAACTCAAGGGCTCCGAGCAGCAGCGTCGTCCGGCGGCGGCGGAGGGCGAGACCGTCGCCTTCGCCCGGCTCGAAGGCGTGCGGACCGGCGATGCGGTCGCGGTCGGCAAGGTCAGGCCCGATATCGTCAGCGCTATTGCCCCACCCGAGCCGGTCCACGCGCTCTCGGTCGGCGTCAAGGATCGCAAGGACGATGTCAGGCTCACCGCCGGCCTCGCCAAGCTGATCGAGGAGGACCCGGCGCTTGCCCTGGAACATCGCGCCGAGTTCGGCGAGATGCGCCTCTCCGGCCAGGGCGAGATGCACCTGCGCGTCGCGCTCGAACGCCTCGCCGGACGCTATGGCGTCAACGTCGACAGCGGCGCGACGCAGATCGGCTATCGCGAGACCCTGCGCGGCAAGGCGAGCGCGCGCGGCCGGCACCGCAAGCAGAGCGGCGGCCATGGCCAGTTTGGTGATGTCGTATTGGAGATCGCCCCGCTGCAGCGCGGCGAGGGCATCCGCTTCGTCGACCGCATCACCGGCGGCGTCGTGCCCAGGCAGTACATCTCCTCGGTCGAGGCCGGCGTGCGCGATTATTGCCAGCGCGGCCCGCTCGGCTTTCCGCTGGTCGATATCGAGGTGACGCTGACCGACGGCTCCTACCACACCGTCGATTCCTCCGACATGGCGTTCCGTCAGGCGGCGCGGATCGCTATGGGCGAGGCCTGTCCGCAGGCCAAGCCGGTGCTGCTGGAGCCGATCCTGGCGGTCGAGATCGTGATCCCCTCGGACGCGATGTCGCGGGCTTCCGCGATCGTCTCGGCAAGGCGTGGCCAGATCCTCGGCTACGATGCGCGGCCGGGCTGGCGCGGCTGGGATCAGATCAACGCGCTGATCCCGGAAGCGGAGATGAGCGGGCTGATCGTCGAACTGCGCTCGGCGACGGCCGGCGTCGGCTCCTTCAGCGCCCGCTTCGACCATCTCGCTGAGCTCGCTGGCAAACCTGCCGACGCGGTGGTCGCGGCGCAGGCGCTGGTGCTGGCACGGTAGAGCCCGCTCCGGCCCCGTATGCATGGCACTCGGTTCTTAGACTAAAGTCTATAAACCAAAAGCGAGGTCAAACCCACCGACGGGTTGGGTTTGACCTCGCCGGATTCGGCTCTAGCCTCGATTTGGCGCATTGTCGCGACGTTGTGGGGCGCCGCTCGCAACCTGTTGCAGTACGAAAGTTTATATGTAAACCTTTTATGTGACGGGTGCTTGCGCCCGCCGCTAGGCTTGCGCAGTGTAGCGCCAGACAATCAGAAGGTGCGGGACGTGATCGGCGGCAAGCCGAGCGTCCGCCAGCGGGACCCACACCCGGTAACAGGGCGGGCCGCAGAGGGGAGGATGAGGATGACGGCTCTTTCCGCGGTTCAGGAGACATCGGATGCGCGCCCCTGGCTGGCGCATTATCCGCCGGCCGTGCCGCCGACCATCGACGAGGCCAAGACCGGCACGCTGGCCGATCTGATCCGCGGCGCCTACGAGACCTATCCCGATCGCCCGGCCTTCGAGAGCTTCGGCAAATCGATCACCTTCGCCGAGGTCGGGCGCGCGGCCCGGGCTTTCGCCGCCTGGCTCCAGGCGCAGGGCTTCAAGAAGGGCGACCGCATCGCGCTGATGATGCCCAACATCCTCGCCAACCCCGTGACGATCTTCGGCACGCTGCTCGGCGGCTACACCGTGGTCAACGTCAACCCGCTCTACACCGCCCGCGAGCTGACCCATCAGCTCAACGATTCCGGCGCGCGTGCGCTGGTGGTGATCGAGAACTTCGCCCATGTGGTGGAGGAGGCGCGGCCAAATCTCAAGCTGGAGTCGATCGTCATCGCCACCGCCGGCGACCTGATGGGCTTCAAGGGTACGATCGTCAATTTCGTCGCCCGCAAGATCAAGAAGGTGGTCAAGCCCTACAATCTGCCGGGCGCGGTGCCATTGAAGACGATCTTCGCGCATCCGGGTACGATGAGCCCGGTCACGATCGCCCCCGAGGATGTCGCCTTCCTGCAATATACCGGCGGCACCACCGGCGTCGCCAAGGGCGCGACGCTGACTCATCACAACGTCGCGTCCAATGTCGCGCAATGCGCGCTCTGGCTCGGCTGGGAGCTCGAGGCGCCGCATGGCCGCAGCGACTATCAGCACGTCATGGTGACGGCACTGCCGCTCTACCACATCTTCGCTTTGACCTGCTGCTGCATGTTCATGTTGCGGATCGGCGCCAAGAGCCTGCTGATCGCCAATCCGCGCGACATCGCCGGTTTCGTGAAGATTCTGAAGGGCAGCCGGTTCACGCTCTTCTCCGGCGTCAACACGCTCTACAATGCGCTCGCCAGCCATCCCGAGATCAAGGATGTGGATTTCTCGGAGCTGCGTTTCGCCATCTCCGGCGGCATGGCGACCCAAGCCGCTGTCGCCAAGCGCTGGAAGGACGCCACCGGCCGGCCGATCATCGAAGGTTACGGCCTGTCGGAGACGTCACCGGTCGCCTCGGTCAACCGCACCGACATCACCGAGTTCACCGGCACGATCGGCTATCCGCTGCCCTCGACCGACCTCGCCATCCGCGACGCCGAGGGCAATGACATGCCGGCCGGCGAGCCCGGTGAGATCTGCATCCGCGGGCCGCAGGTGATGGCCGGCTACTGGAACCGGCCGGACGAGACCGCCAAGGTAATGACGGCGGACGGCTTCTTCCGGACCGGCGACGTCGGCGTCTTCCTGCCGGACGGGCAGGTCAAAGTCGTCGACCGGATGAAGGACATGGTCATCGTCTCCGGCTTCAACGTCTATCCCAACGAGGTCGAGGACGTGCTCGCCAAGCATCCCGGCGTGCTGGAATCGGCCGTAATCGGCCTGCCCGACGAGCACTCCGGCGAGGCGGTGACCGCCTTCGTGGTCAAGCGCGAACAAGCCCTCACCGCGGAAGAGCTGCGGGCCTTCTGCAAGGAGAACCTGACCGGCTACAAGGTGCCCAGACACATTGTCTTCCGCGAGACCCTGCCCAAGACCAATGTCGGCAAGGTGCTGCGCCGGGCGCTGCGCGAAGAGGTCGCTGCGCAGAAGGGATGAGTTGCCGCTTCTATGCGCGGCTCGTCAAATTTGCTCCGTCATTCCGGATGGAGCAAAGCGGAACGCCGGAATCCATCGTCGCGTTCTGACGCTCTTCGATGGATGCCGAATCTGCGCCGCTGGTGCGGCTTGTTCGGAATGACGATGAGGGTCGGCGAGAAGCCTATTCCGGCGCGTGGATCGTCGCGCGCAGGGCCTTGAACTGCGGCAGCGCGGCGGCGAGCCCGGCCTGGTCGGTGGCGCAGATCAAAGCGGTGCGGCCCTTGGCCGTCTCCAGGGTCGAGGTGAACATGCGCACGTTCTGCGCGTTCGGCCCGGCCTTTGGCGTCACGATCAGCTCGATGCCGGCAAATCCCTGGTGCTCGAACAGCTTGAGATCGGACACGGTGCCGATCGTCTCGAACATCTCGCGATAGAGCTGCTGCCATTCAGGCTTGGCCATCTGCTCGTTAATCGCATCGCGATTCAGCTGGGCGTTCTGGGTCGCGCTCTTGAAGCCGAGCGTGCAGAGCTGGCCGGTGCTGTTGACCGCCTTCGGGGTTCCGGTCTTCGAGCTGATGTCGATCGTCACCTCGAACTGCGGATGCCGCCCGCCGGCCTCCGCCTTGAAGCCGGCCGGAGGCGAAACCGACAGGCCGCTCGCGGAGTCGCCATAGGATTGCGCAACGGCTGCGCCGGCAAAAAGGATCGCGGCGAGGGCGACGGAGGGGCGGAGCGATCTGGTCATGGTCACGGGCTAGTTCCGGATTGCGACAGCAACGAGACGGATGCAACGCTGCCGGCTATGGCGGGGGAGCGCCGGTCGGTCAAGCTGCGAGCAGCGACTTGCCGGCTTGGGCATGGGCGGTCACCGGCAGGATCTGGCCGGGCGCGACGCTGCGGGCGAAGCGGACCAGCGTGAAATCCTCGGCCCGGCCGGTATCGCCGCGCTCGGTCAGGACCGAGAGCGGGCGGCCGACCCGGGCGGAAAGATGCCGGATATGCGCCGTCTCCGCCGCCGCGCGCAGGCGGCCTGCCCGCTCCTTGATCTCGCTGCCCGCGATCTGCGGCATGCGCGCCGCCGGTGTGCCGGGGCGCGGCGAGAACGGGAAACCGTGGACATAGGACAGCCCGCATTCCTCGATCAGCGCGAGCGTGCGCGAGAACATCGCCTCGTCCTCAGTCGGGAAGCCGGCGATCAGGTCGGCGCCGAAGACGATGTCGGGACGCAAGTCGCGCATCTCGGCGCAGAAGCGCACCGCCTCGGAGCGGCTGTGGCGGCGCTTCATCCGCTTCAGGACAAGGTCGTCGCCCGATTGCAGCGACAGGTGCAGATGCGGCATCAGCCGAGGCTCTTTGGCGATCAGGACGCGAAGATCTTCATCGACCTCGACCGCGTCGAGCGAGGACAGGCGCAGGCGCTTCAACTCGGGCAACGCGGCGAGGATAGCGCCGACGAGCGCGCCGAGTGTCGGCGCGTCCGGCCGCTCGCGGCCATAGCTGGTCAGGTCGACGCCGGTCAGCACGATCTCGCTGGCGCCGTCCGCGACAAGGCGTCTTGCTTGCGCAACGACTTCGCCGACTTCCGCCGAGCGGGCATTGCCGCGTCCGAGCGGGATGACGCAGAAGGTGCAGCGATGGTCGCAGCCATTCTGCACCTGCAGGAAGCCGCGCGTGTGCTGGCCGAGCGCCTGCGTACGGTGAGGCGTGGCATCGCGAGCCTGCATGATGTCGCCGACCGCGATCTTGCTCGCAGGGTCGTCGTTCGGGCTCGTTGCACGCAGGCTGTTCGAGCTTGCAAGTCCGCGCCAACTCGCGATGTCGAGCTTCTCGATATTGCCGAGTACGCCAGCCACTTCCGGCATCGCGGCGAAGCGCGCGGGTTCGATCTGCGCGGCGCAGCCGGTCACCACGATCGGGCGCTCCGGCTTCTCGCGGGCGAGCCGGCGGATCGCCTGGCCGGCCTGGCGCACGGCTTCAGCCGTCACGGCGCAGGTGTTGATCACCGCGACGTCGGCGAGGCCGGCGGCCTGCGCCTGCCGCTCGATCGTCTCGCTCTCGACGAGGTTGAGCCGGCAGCCGAATGTGATGAGCTCGACGCCCATCAGGCGACGGCGGCGAAGAGGCCGGGCTCCAGTGCGCCCTCCCAGTCGAGCGCGGCTGGGCCGGTCATCAGCACATGGCCGTCGCTCTCGCGCCATTCGATCACGAGGTTGCCGCCGGGCAGGCTGACGGTCGCCTTGCGCTCGGAGAGTTCGCGGCGCACCGCCGCGACCAGGGCGGCACAAGCGCCTGAGCCGCAGGCGCGGGTGATGCCGGCGCCGCGCTCCCAGACCCGCAGCACGATATGGTCAGGCGCTGTCACCGCAGCGAGGCCGATATTGGCGCGATCCGGGAAGATCGGATGGTTCTCCAGCAGCGGGCCGATCTGCTCGAGGTTGAAACGATAGGGATCGTCGACGAAGAAGACAGCGTGTGGATTGCCCATGCTGACCGCGCAGGGTGTGTGCAGGATCGGATCGTCGATCGGCCCGATCTGCAGCTCGAAGCGGCTGGTGTCCTCGAACGGCTCGGCCAGCGGGATCTCGTCCCAGGCGAGGCGCGGCGCGCCCATGTCGACGGTGAAAATGTCTTCCGACAGGCGCGACACTGGCAAGAGCCCCGCCTTGGTTTGCAGCAGAAGCCCGTCGCGGCCGGCCTGTCCCATCTCGGGATCGGCGGTCATCGCCCAGGCGACGCAGCGCGTGCCGTTGCCGCAGGCGCCTGCTTCCGAGCCGTCGGTGTTGTAGATGCGGACATAGGCGTCGGTACCGGACACCTTGGCGTCGTGCAGGACCATGAGCTGATCGAAGCGGGTGCGCTCCTGGCTCGCGATCGCGCGCGCCTCGATATCGGAGACGACATGCTTCGTCCCGCGCAGATCGAGCACGGTGATCTCGTTGCCGAGGCCATTCATCTTGAGGAACCGGCGATTGGCGAGGGCGTTCATTAGGTCACACGTCGTTGATGATGCGGGTATATGACCCTGGTGCCGAAAAAATGCCACCCTTCGCGATCTTCCTGCCGTAACGGGATCGTCGTAGCTTGCGGCACGGCGCGAATCGATCGTGTCAGCTCGGGATGTTCGGGTATGCGGCAGTCGAGATTCAGCGCGCTTCTTCTTGCGCTCGCCTTTGCCTATCCGGCCGCCGCGCAGACGCGCGTAGCGCCACCGACGGCTGTCGAGAGTACGCCGCTTGCCGCGCCTCCAGGCACCGCGACGCCGGCACAGAACGCGCAGCCGGCTCAGCAGGCTCCGACGCAAGGCCAGGCCAATCCGTCGGTCCCAGCCGAGCCGCAGCCGGTGCAGCCGCCGCCGGCTCCGCAGGGACAGGTCGTACCGCAGCCGGTCCAGCCCGCACCGACACCGCAGACGCCGATCGAGCCGCAGCCGGTCCAGCCACCGCCGACTTTACCCAATCCGCAGCCGGCGCCGCCGGTGCAGCAACAGCAGACGGGCGTTCCGAACCCGAATGCGACGCTTGCCGGCAAGCAGGGCGATCCGTCGGATGTCGACGAGATTCCGCTGGTGGCCAAGCCCGTCCTGCTGCTCGCCGGGCAGGCGAGCTGGGATCAAGGCTTCCAGAAGCTGTCGGAGGCGATGGCGCTGCTACGGGGCGAGGCCGATAAGGCCGGCCTCAAGGTTGCAGGCCGGCCGCTCAGCCTGTTCGTCGAGACCGATGACAACGGGTTCAAGTTCGAGGCAATGCTACCGGTCGACCGGCCGGCGGAGGTCGGAAGGCCTCTGGCATCAGGCGTTCGTAACGGCCAGTCGCCGTCCGGGCGCTCGCTGCGCTTCGTCCACACCGCGCCCTATGACGACATCGATTCGACCTATGAGACGATCACGGCCTATCTCGAGGCCAAGAATATTGTCGTGAAGGACGCCTTCCTCGAGGAGTATGTCAGCGATCTCAAGGATCCCGCTGATCCGAACCTCGAGATCAACGTCTACGTCCAGCCGAAGTAAGACGGCGCTTCCTCGTCATGGCCGGGCTTGTCCCGACCGTCCACGTCTTCATTTCTTCGAGAGCGGTGTTCAAGACGTGGATGCTCGCCACAAGGGCGAGCACGACGGCGCGATCGCTCACGCCTCCCAGACCAGCCCCGGCCGCATCGCGCGGAAGCGCGCTTCGGGCATTTCGGCCTTGGCCAAAGCAACCTTGAGCGCCTCGGGCGGGCGGCCGACGCCCTCGTCGGTGAGCTGGAAGGTGCCCCAATGGTGGCCGAGCGCCTGCTCGGCCCGCAGCGAGCGCATCACCGCGACCGCTTCTTCCGGGTTCATATGGTTGTCGCTCATGAACCAGCGCGGCTCATAGGCGCCGATCGGCAGCGCCGCGAGGCGGAACGGGCCGTGTTCCTGTCCCAGCCGTTCATAGAGCGAGCCGTCATGATAGCCGGTATCGCCGATATGGAAGAGCTTGCCGACCGGCGTTTCGATGACGAAGGAGCACCAGAGCGCCATGCGCCGATCGAAGGCACCGCGGGCCGACCAGTGATAGCTCGGCACCAGCGTGGTCGCGACCTTGTCCGACAGCTCCAGCCGCGCGCCCCAATCGTGCGCCTCGGCCCGCATGCTCGCTTCGCGCGCCTTGACGATCACGTCGTTGCCGAGGGGCATGATCATGCGCGGATTGTCGCGCGCATGGATCAGCGTCAGCGTCTCGACATCGAGATGGTCGTAGTGGTTGTGGGTCACCAGCACGACGTCGATCTTCGGCAGGTCGGCGAAGGCGACACCGGGCGCGTTCACCCGCTTCGGTCCGAAGAAGGAGAACGGGCTCGCCCGCTCGGAGAACACCGGGTCGATTAGGATGTTGAGGCCGGCGACTTGGTAGAGGAAGGAGGCGTGGCCGAGATGGACGACGCGCAGGCCTTCGACACGCGCCGGCGGCTTGTCCTGCGGCGGCGCTTCGTACAGCGGCGGGAAGACCTCGCGCTCGCGCTTCGAGAGCTGCCAGCGCAGCACGTCGGTCAATCCCTTGGTGACCGGCCGGCCATCGCTGAAGATCACCCCGTTGAAATGATCGCTGACCGGGCCCTGGTAATAGGGATTGCGCGAGCGCGCATAAGAAGCCCAGGCGAGGCCAGAGGAGCCGAGCAGGGCGGGGATGCCGAGAAGGCGCAGGAGTTTTCGGCGGGTCATGGCACGCAGAAGTTGGGTGCGGATCGCGCTGCGTCAAGGCTGGGCCGCTTGGTTCAAGACAACTTGATCGCCGCTGACACCTCCCGTCAGCGTCAAGCCTTGATCGATCCTGGGAGGACGGCATAGTCCCGCCTCGTCTCGCGAGGCTGCCATGGTTCGATCTCTGTTGTTGTCGGTGCTCCTCTTCGGCCTCGCCAGCACGGTGGCGCAGGCCTGCGGTTCGCAGGCCGAGCCTTGCAAGGTGCCGCTCGGCGATTATCATGCCGCCCTACCCGCAAGCGCGCCGCCGGCCGGCGGGAAGCGCCCCGCGGTACTGTTCTTTCACGGTGCCGGTGGAGGAGGTGATGCCATCCTGGCGGCCGATTCCGTCCTGAAGCCCTTCATTGACGCCGGCTATGTCGTGCTCGGCCCAAACGGATTGGTCATGCCGAACAGCCGCTATGGCCGCGGCTGGTCCTTCCTGCCCAATGCGCCGCAGCAGCGCGACGAGCTCGCCTTTGCGCAGCAGGTGCTCGACGATGCCGTCACCCGCTTCGACATCGACCGGAAGCGCGTCCTCGTCGGCGGCTTCTCGATCGGCGCCTCGCTCACCTGGTATCTCGCCTGTCGGCAGCCGAATCTCGGCGCAGCCTATGCGCCGCTCGCCGGCAATTTCTGGCGCCCCCATCCGGAAAAATGCGCCGGGCCGGTCGATATCCTGCAGACCCATGGCTGGAGCGATACCGTCTTCCCGCTCGAAGGCCGCCAGCTCGGTCCGAACCACGCCCAGGGCGATGTCTTCGAAGGTCTCCAGCTCTGGCGCGCGACCGATGGCTGCAAAGCCACGCGCCCCGATACGATCGAGGTGCGCGGGCCGGTCTGGCAGCGCTCATGGACGAATTGCGAAAGCGGTCGCCAAGTCTCGCTGATGCTCCACGCCGGCGGCCATGAGGATCCGCCGAAGGAATGGGCCGAGCTGACGCGCCAGTGGTTCGAGGCTCGCCTGAAGGCTAGGCCGGCAGGGAACTGACGGCGACGTCAGTTGCTGCCCGAGCGCACCGCGACGGTGGCGATGCCCGCGCCGATCAGCAATGTGCCTCCCGCCTTGTTGAACAGCCCGATCGCACGGGGATTGCCGACGAGGGTGCGGGCGCGCGAGGCGATCAGCGCGTAGCCGAAGGCGTTGGCGAAGGCGAGGGTGATGAAGGTCGCCTCGAAGATCAGCATCTGCGTCCAGAAATCGGCCTTGGGATCGAGGAACTGCGGCAGGAAGGCGACGAAGAAGGTGATGCTCTTCGGGTTCAGCGCCGTCACCAGCCAGGCATGGCCGAGCATCTTCAGCGCCGAGCTCGCATCCCGGCGCGGCTCAGCATCGACGCTGCCGCCGGCGCGGAAGAGCTTGACGCCGAGATAGATCAGATAGGCGGCGCCCGCCCATTTCAGCGCGGTGAAGATCGTCGCCGAGGTGGCGAGCAGCGCGCCGACGCCGAGCATCGACAGGGTCATCGCGGTGAAGTCGCCGAGCGCGACGCCGACCGCCATCGGCAGGGCGGTGCGCCAGCCCTGGCCGAGCGCATAGGAGATCACCAGCAGGATGGTCGGGCCGGGGATGACGAGGAGGACGGCGGTGGCGGCGGCGAAGGCGGCCCAGGCTTCGAAGGTCATGATGTGAAGGCTCCGCTAAAAACCAGAGCCATCACCAGGGCGGGGTGTTTGTAAAGGGGCTTTTTTCGATGGAGCGCGCAGCGCCATTTCCGGCCTAGAGCGGCGGACCCCAGCGGAAGGTCGTCGTCCCGCTGCTTCGCACCGGCACCAGCGGCCCGGCCGACATCTCCCGCCGCTTCTCCGGATCGCCTGCCAGCACCAGCGTCCACCAGGCGCCGTAGCGGGTCTGCGGATTCTTCGCGAGCGCGATGCCGATGCGCGTCGCCTGCGGCATAGAGAGATTGGCCTCGTGGCCGGACGATTTCTTCCAGCCGTCGAAGGCTTCCTGCGTCGAGTAGTAGCCGGCGCCGAGATTCTCCGCGGCGCGCACCGTGTCGAGGCCGGCGGCATTGACGCGGGAATTGAAGCTGCCGGCGGCGCTGTGGGAGAGATCATCGCTCGCCGCCATGGCGTCGGACTGGCGCTGGGCCATCGTGGTCAGCGTCGAATCGAGCCGCACCGGGCCAAGGCCCTTGCCGGCGCGATAGGCGTTGAGGATGCGCACGGCCTCGGCCGGATCGGCCTTTACCGCGGCGAGGCGTTCCTGCTTGCGTGGGCTCGGCGCCGTGGTTTCGCGCTGCGCCCCGGCGCAGCCGGCCAAGAGCAGGGCGGTCAGGAGGGCTGCGCCCACATGTCTTGTCATCGTGTCGATCTCGGCTTTTGCTGCGCCACGCCGACGAAGCAGGGCCGGACCTAGGCGAGGAATACGGCGCGATTATCGCAGGACGATCAAAAGGCCCGCGACCGCAAGTGCGGAACTTCCGGTCAGATCTTGTGCCGGCGGCGCCAGAGGCCGGGCGGCATGCCGGTCGCCCGGCGGAAGATGCGCGAGAGATGGCTCTGGTCGGCGAAGCCCGCGGCGACCGCGATCTCGGCGAGCGAGAGTCGCGAGGTCAGGAGCAGATCGCGGGCGCGGGCGACACGACTGCCTTGCAGGCACTCATGCGGCGTCATGCCTGTCGAGAGACGGAAAGCGCGCGCGAAATGGCAGGGAGACAGGCCGCACTCGCCGGCGATCGCGGTGAGGCCGATCTGCCCGGAGAGATTCGCCGCGATCAGCTCGCGCGCCCGCCGCTCCTGCCAGGGCGCCAGCCCGCCCCGCCGTGGGCGCGGCCTGCCGAAGGCTGAGGCGAGATGCGCCGCCACGGCGAGCACCAGATGATCAGTGACGAGGGCGGGCGGGGCCGTGTCGCCGTCGAGGGCATCGACGAGCACCGGCGCAAGCCGTTGCAGGCGCTATCGAGCGTCGCCCAGTCGCCCGGAGCTTGCAGCGCGCCGATCGAGCCTGCGTCGAGATCGCGCGCGAGATCGTCGAGAGCCCCACGCGGCATGTCGATGTGCAGGCTGTCGAAAGGCGCGGCGATCCGGCCGCAAGGAGCGTCGGCCAGGGCGACGATATGGGTGGAACCGCTCGGTGAGGCCGGCGCCGGCCGGTAGCGGCCGTCGATCCAGAAGTCGTGCGCTGGAAAGTAGCGCAGTTGATGGATGGCGAAGAAGCTGTCGGCGACGGGGGCGCCGATATGCAGCGGTTCGGGCGACGCATCGCCGCGGAAGCGCGCGATCGTCACCGCGCCATGCGGTAGCGAGACGGTGAGCGGCCGTGCCGAGCGCTTAGGGCAATCGCCGATATTCGCGGGTGACCGCATGCTGTCTTCTCCTTCCGCCTGTCGCTGACCCTGCAATCACGGCGACAGCATGGCGGCGGCCGGCGGTGCGAATGCCGCAGGATCGATCAATGAAGCGCTGGATCGATCAAGTCCGGCGCGACGGCGGAGCTTATCGGAGGTGGCATCGGCGCCCGACGGGCGCGGCCATTAGCATTGGAGACGACGCTTGACCAATTCCGCAGCAAAGGCGCCGGCCGGCGCCCGCTATGTCGAAAGCCGCCCGGCGGAGATCGATTGGATCGACGCTTTTCCCGGCGAACGTGTCGCCATCCGGGTGCATCACAGTGCGGTCGACGGGCGTTACGCCATCGTCGATTCAATCTCCCAACCCGGCACCGCGACGCCGCGCCATACGCATAGCGAGGACGAGGTCTTCGAGGTGCTGGAGGGCACGGCGACGCTCGAATGCGACGGCCTCAGGATGTCGGCCCCGCCCGGCACGGTGATCGCGGTACCGGCCGGCACGGTTCACGCCTGGGCGAACTTCACCGACGTGCCCGTGCATATGCGGATGACGCTTACGCCGGGCGGCTTCGAGGACATTCTCGGCAAGCTGCCGCATCTGACGCCGCAGGAGACGATCGAGCTGGCCAAGCAGTTCGGGACCGTTGTGGTCGGCCCGCCCTTGGCCAGATCCGACGACTGAGCGCCAGCCGGGACGATGGTGGGTGGGCCCTTTGGCCCATCCACCGCGCCGATCCGGCCGATGGTCGTCTAGCCCTGCGCGCCGGAGATCACGCGGCAGAGTGCATCGCGAACATAGCCTTCGGGCGCGACCTGGCCCTGCTGGACGACGAAGACCGCGTCGACCCGCGTGCCGCTGCCGCTCTTGCGGGCGGTAATGCGCAGGTGCTGCGGCCGGCCGGAGCCGGAGGTCTCCTGGATGGCAAGGACGGAGCTGGTGGCGTTGTCGATGCGCATGTCGGCAAAGCCTTCGGCCGAGACGGCGGCGCCGAGGTCCTTCAGCACCCGCGCCGGTGCACGCTTGGGCACCATGTCCCAGGTCTTGTAGGTCAGGCCGGTCAGCATCGGCGTGCCGGCCACCGAGAAATTGCCTTCGCAGGACTGGGCCTGCGCCTGGGTGAGGCCGAGCGCGAACAGCGCGGCAGCAAGGACCGGAAGCTTCATGAGATCTCCGTGATGAGGATCGCGCGCGGCTGGCGCAGCCGCCGCTTGCGCGCTTCAGCTTGACTTTCGCCGCATTTGTCCGCTTTAACGCGCGCATTCGTTTCGCCGACATCGCCGAAACCTCATCCGCCGACCGGGCCGCTCACTGAGCTGCCATGAGCCCGGAGGTCAACGCCCGACAGCGCGTCTGCGCCCTCGGGCGCGAAACCGGTTGGCGGTCATGTTGGTTTTTGCGGTCGACGTCGGCAGACAAGGATAGGGCACCCGCCGCATGTTCGGCACGCTGAGCGACAGACTTTCCGGCATCCTCTCGGGCCTGACCCGCAGGGGCTCGCTGACCGAGGACGACGTCAACGCCGCGCTGCGCGAGGTGCGCCGGGCGCTGCTCGAGGCCGATGTCGCGCTCGAGGTCGTGCGCAGCTTCACCGACAAGGTGCGCGAGCGCGCCGTCGGCGTCGAGGTGCTGAAGTCGGTCACGCCCGGCCAGCAGGTCATCAAGATCGTCAACGACGTGCTGATCGACACGCTCGGCGGCGAGGGCGAGGGCATCACCTTCGACGCCGTGCCGCCGGTGCCGATCCTGATGGTGGGTCTGCAGGGCTCGGGTAAGACGACTTCGACCGCCAAGATCGCAAAGCGGCTGACCGACCGGGACAAGAAGAAGGTCCTGATGGCCTCGCTCGATACGCGCCGCCCGGCCGCGATGGAGCAGCTCGCCATCCTCGGCAAGCAGGTCGGCGTTGAGACGCTGCCGATCGTCGCCGGACAGAGCGCCGTGCAGATCGCCCGCCGCGCCGTCGAGGCCGGCAAGCTCGGCGGCTACGACGTCGTCATGCTCGACACCGCCGGTCGCGTCACGCTCGACGAGGCGCTCATGGCCGAGGTCGCCGAGGTCAAGGCGGCGACCAATCCGCATGAAGTTCTGCTCGTCGCCGACGCGCTGACCGGCCAGGACGCAGTCAACACGGCGCGGGCTTTCGACGGCCGCGTCGGGCTGACCGGCATCGTGCTGACCCGCATGGACGGCGATGGCCGCGGCGGCGCCGCGCTCTCGATGCGCGCGGTCACCGGCAAGCCGATCAAGCTCGTCGGCACCGGCGAGAAGACCGACGCGCTCGAGGACTTCCATCCTTCGCGCGTCGCCAACCGCATCCTCGGCATGGGCGACATCGTCGGCCTGGTCGAGAAGGCGGCTGCCACCGTCGACGCCGACAAGGCGCAGGAACTGGCGCAGCGCCTCGCCAAGGGCAATTTCGACCTCGGAGACCTGCGCACCCAGCTCCAGCAGATGGAGAAGATGGGCGGGCTCGGCGGTTTGATGGGCATGCTGCCCGGCATGGCGCAGATGAAGAACCAGATCGCCAACGCCAAGATGGACGACAAGGTCATCGCCCGGCAGATCGCGATCATCAACTCGATGACGGCGGCCGAGCGCAAGAACCCGGATCTGCTCAAGAACAGCCGCAAGAAGCGCATCGCCGCCGGCTCCGGCACCTCGCCGGAAGCGATCAACAAGTTGCTCAAGATGCATCGCCAGATGGCGGACATGATGAAGCAGATGGCCCGCCAGAAGGGCGGCATGCTCGGCAAGCTCGGCAGCATGTTCGGGCTCGGTGGCGGTGGCATGCCGGCCGGCATGCCCGACCCCTCCAAGATGGACCCCGCCCAGCTCGTCGAACTGCAGAAGCAGCTCGGCGCCGGTGGCGGCCTGCCTTCGCTGCCTCCGGGCGGCTTCCCTGGTCTGCCCAAGGGCGTCACCCCGCCCGCCGGCATGATGCCGAAATTGCCTGGCCTCGGCGGTCTGCCCGGCCTCGGCAACAACCCGTTCAAGAAGAAGTAGTTTTTACCACTCACCCCAAAGGAAGAAGACCATGTCCCTCAAGATCCGCCTGACCCGTGGCGGCGCCAAGAAGCGCCCGTATTACCGCATCGTCGTCGCCGACGCCCGCTCGCCGCGCGATGGCCGCTTCATCGAGAAGATCGGCGCCTATGACCCGATGAAGGCCAAGGATTCCCCCGAGCGCGTTGTCCTGGACCTCGAAAAAGCCAAGGCCTGGATCGCCAAGGGCGCCCAGCCGACCGATCGCGTCCTGCGTTTCCTCGACGCCGCCGGCGTCGCCAAGCGCCCGGCCCGCAACAACCCGAACAAGGCTGTTCCCGGCGACAAGGCCAAGGAGCGCGCCGAGAAGAAGGCCGAGAAGGCTGCCGCCCCGGCCGAAGCCGCGGCTGAGTGAGCCGATTGCCGTCATTCTCGGGCGAAGCGTAGCGTAGACCCGAGAATCTCTGGTCCGGAGATGCTCGGGTCAAGCCCGAGCATGACGGTGTATGGTCTGGAAGCGCGATGGCTGATAGCGACCTCGTCCTGCTCGGCATCGTCGGTGCACCCCATGGCGTGCGCGGCGAGGTCCGGATCAAGACCTTCACGGCCGATCCGCTGGCGCTCGCCGAATACGGCCCGCTTTTCGACGAGAAGGGCCGGCGCTTCGAGATCGCAGATATCAGGCCCGCCAAGGAAGTGGTCGTCGCCCGGCTCAAGGGCGTGACCAGCCGCGAGGCGGCCGAGCTCCTGAACGGCGTCAAGCTCCATATCGAGCGCTCGCGCCTGCCGGCGCCCGAGGACGAGGACGAGTTCCTGCAGGCCGATCTCGTCGGCTGCAGCGTCATCGGCCCTGATGGAGCCGTCCTCGGCACCGTCACCGCCGTCGCCAATTACGGCGCCGGCGACCTCATCGACATCGAGACGGCCGATGGCCGCTCGGTGCTGATGCCCTTCACCAAGGCCTTCGCGCCGCGCATCGACATCGCGGCCAAGCGCATCGAGGCCCTGCCTCCCGCCGGTCTGTTCGAGGATGACGATGCTGCCTGAGACGCCGGCCAAGGCGCTGATCTTCGACATGGACGGCACCATCGTCGACAATATGCGCTACCATGACGATGCCTGGGAGAGCTGGTACCGCCAGCACGGCCTGCCTTTCGAGCGCGCGACCTTCTCGGCCCGCACCGCGGGCATGGCGATCTCCGATATCATCGGCCCGCATTTCCCCGGAGCCGATGCAGCCGAGCTCGACCGCCTCGCCGAGGAGAAGGAAGGGCTCTACCGCGAGACCTATGGCCCGCTCGTCAAGCCGCTCGGCGGATTGATCGACCTGCTCGACCGGGCGCGCGACCACGAGGTCCCGATGGCGGTCGGCACCGCCGCCGCTCCGCCGAACATCGCGCTGATCCTCGACACGCTGTCGCTACGCCAGCGCTTCGCCACCATCGTCTCGCCGAGCCAGGGCTTTCGCGGCAAGCCGCATCCCGACATGTTCCTGGCGGCTGCCGAGCGCATGGGCGTCAAGCCGGCCGACTGCATCGTCTTCGAGGATGCGCCGAACGGCGTCGAGGCAGCCCGCCGCGCCGGCATGCGCGCCGTCGCGGTGCTGACCATGCTGCCGGCGCAGGCTTTCGCCGCCTTCGACAATGTCATTGCCAGCGTCGATGACTATGCAGCGCTGGACGGCAATCCGGCGCTCGCCTTCGCCTGACCGGCGGTTTAGGCTGCCCACTCCATGAAGCAGGCTCACTGTACCAGCTCCATCGCGTCCCCCTGATCTGACGGGGAGACGCAAGACCGGACGGGGATCGGCAAGGCTGGTCGCCCGCGTCTTCCTGTGTCTTTCGGCCGGCGGCTCCCGCGAGAGCGCCAGCCATTGCGAGCTGAACATGACCAATTTTTTCGAGAGCCCGTTCAAGGGCATTCCGCTCACCGAGCAGGTGCGCCATCCCAATATCGTCACCGGGCGCTATAGCTATTATTCCGGCTACTATCACGGCCACGGCTTCGACGATTGCGCCCGCTTCCTGCTGCCGCATGAGGGCGCCGATCGGCTGATCATCGGCAGCTTCTGCTCGATAGGCTCCGGCGCCGCGTTCATCATGGCCGGCAATCAGGGCCACCGGAACGACTGGGTCAGCACCTTCCCGTTCCACTACGTCCCGGAGGAGCCGAATTTCGCCGGCGCGCGCGACGGCTATCTCCCGGCCGGCGATACGATTGTCGGCAACGACGTCTGGATCGGCTCGGAGGCCATCGTCATGCCGGGCGTCAGCATCGGCCATGGCGCGGTGATCGGGACGCGGGCGCTGGTCACCCGCGATGTCGAGCCCTATGCCACTATCGGCGGCAATCCGGGCAAGCTAATCCGCAAGCGCTTCGACGACAGACGGATCGCGCTGCTGCTCGAAATGGCCTGGTGGGACTGGAGCGATAAGCATCTGCGCGATGCGATGCCGCTCCTGACCAGCGGCGAGATCGAAGCCCTCCACACCTATTGGTGCGAGCGCGTCCGGCAGGGCTGACGCCGCTGTTGGCGGCTGCGCTCGACTGGTGACGCGGCCGCCATTTCATGTCAGCAGGGGCCATGACCTTCCGCGCCAGCGTCCTCACCCTCTATCCCGAGATGTTCCCCGGTCCGCTCGGCGCTTCGCTGGCGGGAGAAGGCCTGCGCACCAGGCTCTGGTCGCTGGAGACCCATCAGATCCGCGACCATGGCATCGGGCGGCATCGCAATGTCGATGACACGCCGGCCGGCGGCGGCGCCGGCATGGTGCTGCGCTGCGACGTGCTGGCGGCGGCGATCGACGCTGCGGTTCCGGCCGACGATACCCGGCCGCGCCTGCTGATGTCGCCGCGCGGGCGACCGCTCAGCCAGCGCATGGTCCGCGACTTCGTCGCCGGTGAAGGCGTCGTCATCGTCTGCGGCCGTTTCGAGGGCGTCGACGAGCGGGTCATCGAGGGGCGCGGCCTGACCGAGGTCTCGGTCGGCGACTACATCCTGTCAGGCGGCGAGATGGCCGCCATGGTGCTACTCGACGCCTGCGTCCGCCTGATCCCCGGTGTGATGGGCAAGGAAGCCTCCGGAACCGAGGAGAGCTTCGAGAACGGCCTGCTCGAATACCCCCACTATACCCGCCCGCGCGAATGGGAGGGCAGGGGCCTGCCCGAGGCGCTGCTCTCCGGCGACCATGCCCGCATCGCCCGCTGGCGGCGCGAGCAGGCGGAGAAGATCACGCGGGAGAGAAGGCCGGATCTCTTGAATCCTTCTCCCACCCATCTCGGGCCTGCCCGAGATGGGCAACGCAAAGTGTCAAAGTCGGCAACAGCCGACTTTGATGGGGGAGAAGGTGGCAGCGCGAAGCGCTGACGGATAAGGAAGGACAGCGTCGAGCTGTCTGGACCCTCACCCGGTCGAACCGCCCTCATCCCCCTGCCGGGACCTTCTCCCCCGAGGGGAGAAGGAGGCTAGTCACGGATAGCTCTTCACCGGCAGCCCTTCCGCCAGCCAGCCCTTGTCTTTAGGGTTGCCGAGCAGTCCGCCGCGGACATCGATCAGCTCCTTCCAGCCGCGCGCCGTCAGCGTTTTCTGCACGGTCGAGGTCCGGTTGCCGGTCCGGCAGATCAGCGCGATCGGCTTGCCGGGGTGGTCGAGCTTCAGTGCCGCGAGGCGGACCTCGAAGGCGCTGCCGGTCATGTCGAGCTTGATCGCGCCCTCCGGCACGCCGGTATCCGTCCATTCCTCCGGCGTGCGGATGTCGACAAGCACGAGCTTGCCGGCCTTGGCGGCCTCATGCGCCTCGCGGACGGAGAGCGAGGGCAGGGGCGCCTGGGCCTCGGTGCCGGCTGGGAGCGAGCACAGGGCGGCGAGCAGCAGGAGTGCACGGCGGTTCATGCCGGAGCGTTACCGAAAGGCGCGGGCCGCCGCAATTCACGAAGCCCGGATGGGACCGAGCCCACTCAAGGACGCGTCGAGCGAAACCCGGTCCTGTCGGCGTCGGTGATCGCGCGCAGCACCTTGCAGGGCACGCCGGCAGCGATCACCCCCGCCGGGACATCGCGCGTCACCACGCTGCCGGCGCCGATGATGCTGTCGTCGCCGATGCTGACGCCCTGCATGATCTGGACGCCGCCACCGACCCAGACCCGGTTGCCGATCGTCACCGGCCTGGCATAGCAGCCGCCCACCACGCGCTCGGCCGGGTCGATGGCGTGGTTGGAGGTGTAGATGCCGACGCGCGGGCCAAGCAGGACATGGTCGCCGATCGTGATCTCGCCGCCATCCAGCATGACACAGTCGAAATTGGCGTAGAAGCTGCGGCCGATCGAGATGTTGAAGCCGAATTCGCAGCGGAAGTTCGGTTCGAAAAGAGCCCCGGGACCGACCTCGCGCAGGAAAGCGCGCAGCAGCGCCTCGCGCTCGGCCTGCGGCTGGCCGAGGCTGCGGTTATAGGCGTCGGTCAGGGTGACGGCTCGGGCCCGCGCTGCGATCAGCTCGGGCGTCAGATCGTCGTACATGCGCCCCGACAGCATCAGGGCGCGCTGCTCTTCCGGTGTCATCGCGGATCAGGGCGAGGCCGGCAGCCGAGCCGCCGGCCTCTGTCCAGTCTCAGCGCAGCTCGGCGCAGAAGCGCTGGATGCGGCGGCAGGCCTCTTCCAGCTTCTCGTCCGAGGTGGCGTAGGAGATGCGGAAGTTCGGGCCGAGGCCGAAGGAGGAGCCGTGCACGGCGGCGACCGCCTCGTTCTCCAGCAGGCCCATGACCAGATCCTCGTCGGTCTCGATCTTCTTGCCGTTCGGCAGGGTCTTGCCGATCAGCTCCGAGCAGTCGGGATAGACGTAGAAGGCGCCTTCCGGCGTCGGGCACTTCAGGCCGCGGGTCTGGTTGAGCATGGAGACGACGAGGTCGCGGCGACGCTCGAAAGCCTTCTTGAACACCGGGATGTGCTCCTGCGTGCCGTCGAGCGCCTCGACCGCGGCCCACTGCGAGATCGCCGAGGTGCCCGAGGTCTGCTGGCCCTGGACCAGGTCCATGGCGTTGATCAGGTGCTGCGGGCCCGCCGCGTAGCCGATGCGCCAGCCGGTCATGGCGTAGGACTTCGAGACGCCGTTCATGGTCAGCGTGCGCTCATAGAGGCCGGGCTCGACCTGCGCCGGGGTGACGAACTTGAAGTCGCCATAGACGAGGTGCTCGTACATGTCGTCTGTCAGGATCCAGACATGCGGATGGCGCATCAGCACGTCGGTCAGCGCCTTCATCTCGGCATGGGTGTAGGCGGCGCCCGACGGGTTCGACGGCGAATTCAGGATCAGCCACTTGGTCTTCGGCGTGATCGCAGCCTCGAGATCGGCCGGCTGGAGCTTGAAGTTGTTGGCGATCGTCGCCTCGCAGAAGGTCGGCGTGCCCCCGCAGAGGGCGACCATCTCGGGATAGCTGACCCAGTAGGGCGCGACGCAGATGACTTCGTCGCCCGGGTTCAGCGTGGCGAGCAGGGCGTTGTAGATGACATGCTTGCCGCCGGTGCCGACGATCGTCTGCGAGGCCTTGTAGTCGAGACCGTTCTCGCGCTTCAGCTTGCGGGTGATCGCCTCGCGCAGCTGCGGGATGCCGGCGACCGGCGTGTACTTGGTCTCGCCGCGACGGATGGCGGCGATCGCCGCCTCCTTGATATTGTCCGGCGTGTCGAAATCGGGCTCGCCGACGGAGAGCGAGATCACGTCCTTGCCCTGCGCTTTCAGATCGCGCGCCTTCTGCGTGATGGTGATGGTCGCAGACGGCTTCACGCGCTTCAGGGCGTCGGCAAGGAAAGCCATGGTCGAGATCTCCGGGAGCTTGCAGGGCGCGCCTTCGGGCGCGGGCGTGGTTTAGGCTCCCGGGACAGGCACTGCAAGCGAGTCTGCTTGATATCGGCCAGAAACGACAGGAATGGCAGAAGGGCCGCCTTGCTCAGGCGGCTTCGCGCAGACGTTCGCGGCGGCGCTGCACCGTCGTCACCGCGACGACATTCCAGCGCGGTCGCCCGAAGCAGGGAAAGCCACGCCGGTTGAGGCGGCGGGCGATATCGGCCGGGTCGGTGATGCCGACCTCGACAAGCTGATCGATCAGCGCGCCGGCTGCTTCCAGGAAAATGGCGAGCAGCGCCCTGTCGAGGTCGCGGCTCGCCTTGTCGGCGGCCTGCATCCCGTCAATGGATGCCCATGCCATAGCTCGGCTCGACTCCGTTGGGGGAGATCAGCACGGCATTGGGGTGGCCGCCCTCGGCGAGGGCGAAGCGCACCGCCTCCTTCTGGTTGCGGAAGATGCCCTCGCTGCGGCCTTCGAGGTCGCGGGCGACCCAGAAGCCATGGCTCGACTGGCCGACCAGGAAGAGATGGCTCTCGCCATTGAGCGGCTGCAGCGGCTTGAATTGTCCCATGTCGGCGTCCTCAGTTCGGCAACGCGAACCAGGCGCGCAGGCCGATGAAGGCGGCGGCGGCCAGTGCGAACACGGCGAGCGCGACCATCTCGGCACAGAGAATCCCGACGGCCGGGCGGCGGCTGGCGACGCTGTCATAGACGGTGCGGGCGCGGCGCTGCTGGCTGGTGCGGAACAGGGCGTTGTTCATGGACATATCGACCTCCATCGATGCCGATGATGTAGGTCCGGCCCCGATAAGACCGCCATGCGGAAGGTGTTCTGGCGCATAAGGCCGGCATAAGGGCTTGCGCGGGACCGTTCCGGCTGCGATGCCGGCGCCATGGACGCTCCCGCCAACACCATCGCGATCTACATCGACGCCGACGCCTGCCCGGTGAAGCCGGAGGTCTACCGCGTCGCCGAGCGGCACAGGCTCAAGGTCTTTGTTGTCGCCAACAGCTTCATGCAGGTGCCGCGCGAACCCTGGATCGAGCGCGTCGTCGTGCCCGGCAATTTCGATGCGGCCGATGACTGGATCGCCGAGCGCGCCCGCCGCGGCGCGATCGTGATCACCGCCGACATTCCGCTCGCCGACCGCTGCATCAAGGCCGGCGCCGACGTGATCGGCCCGACCGGCAAGCCCTTCACCGAGGCCTCGATCGGCATGGCGCTGGCGACGCGCGACATGATGGAGGATTTGCGCGCCATGGGCAGCGTCAGCGGCGGGCCGAAGCCGTTCTCGCAGAAGGACCGCTCGGCTTTCCTGCAGGCACTGGACGTTGCCGTGCAACGGCTCAAGCGGGCCGGTTTCTCCGCCTAGATCTCGCTGAAATCGCCGCCACGGCCCTTGCCGGCGGCGAAACGGCCGGCGCCAGCCGCCCCTTCGGTCGCGATGGTGTGGACGCCGCCGGCCCATTCCCGCGCTAGCGCCTCGCGCACGGGCAGGCCGTGGCCGGCCATGACGCTGCGGCGGTCGGCCAGCATGGCGCCGCTCGGGAAGCGCGCGATCTCCTGCGCCATCGCCTCGGCCGCGGCGCGCGCCTGCCCCTTGGCGACGATCTTCTCGCACAGGCCGATGCGAAGCGCCTCCTCGGCCTCGACCTTGCGACCGGTCATGACGATTTCGAGTGCGCGGCCCTGGCCGACGAGCCGCGGCAGGCGCACCGTGCCGCCATCGATCAGCGGAATACCCCAGCGCCGGCAGTAGACGCCGAAGTAGGCGTCCTGCGCCATTACGCGGACATCGCACCAGAGAGCGAGTTCCATGCCGCCGGCGACGGCCGGCCCTTCGATCGCCGCGATCACCGGCTTGCTCATCTCCAGGCGCGAGGGGCCCATCGGCCCGCGCGGCGGCGGTGCATTGCCCGGCGGGAAGGCGAGGCCCTCCACGATCTCGCTCCGGAAGCGCTCCGCCTCGGTGAAGGCCTGCGCGTATTTCAGGTCCCAGCCGGCGCAGAAGGCGCCGCCTTCGCCCCAGAACACGATCGCCGTTGTGTCCGGGTCAGCGTCGAGCGCTAGGAAAGCGTCGGTCAGGGCGATCGCGCTCTCCGGGTCCATCGCATTGCGGGCTTCCGGCCGTGCGTGGATCACGGTCGCGACCTTGCCGTTGCGTTCGATCCGAACCGTCATGGCATTTCGTCTCCCTCATCGCCTCATTGCCAAAAAGGCTAAGACAGGACGGCACTTACATGCCAGTCGCTGGACGCAACTTCGCTTTGCCCCTAATCCTGCCGCGAAAGCCCGTCTCCCAATCGGGCTCCCGGGAGGAAATTCATGTCGTTGACCCGCCGTTCCACGCTCGGCCTCGTTGCCGGCGCCGTCTTCGCTCCGGCCATCGTCCGGGCGCAGAGCTATCCGTCGAAGCCGATCACGCTGGTCGTGCCCTATCCGGCTGGCGGGCCGACGGACGCGATCGCGCGCTTCGTCGCGCAGGACCTCTCGACCTCGATTGGCCAGAACGTCGTCGTCGATAACCGGGCCGGCGCCTCGGGTGCAGTCGGCACCCGCGCCGTTGCGCATGGATCGGCCGACGGCCACACCTTCATCTTCGGCAACAACCAGACGCACGGTAACAACATGTTCCTGCTGAAGGAGCCGGGCTATGACGCGGTCAAGGATTTCGCGCCGGTCGCCGGCGTCGGCGCCTTCGAGCACGCCTTCGTGGTGCGCAACGACCTGCCGGCCAAGACCATCAAGGAGCTGATCGCGCTCGCCAAGGCCGATCCGGGCAAGCTCAACTATGGCTCGACCGGCGTCGGCTCGGGCTCGCATCTCGCCATGGAGCTGTTCATGCAGCGCACCGGCATCAAGATGACGCATGTGCCGTTCCGCGGCGCCGCGCCTTTGGTGCAGGAGATCATTGGCGGGCGCATCGACATCGCCAATTCGACGCTGCCCTCCGTGCTGGAGCAGATCAATGCCGGAACGCTCAGGGCGATCGCGCTGGCGAGCCCGGAGCGCAATCCGCGCGCCAAGGATATCCCGACCTTGCGCGAGCAGGGCGTGAGCGATGCAGACGCTGACAGCTGGGCCGCCTTCTTCGCTCCGGCCGCGACGCCGGCGCCGGTGCTGGACACCCTCTCCAAGGCCGTGCTGGCCTCGCTCGCCAAGCCTGCGATCACCGAGCAGATCCTCAAGCTCGGCTTCACGCTGAAGGTGCGCGATCCGGCGGCGTTCAAGCCTTATCACCAGCAGGAAATCGCGACCTGGGAGAAGATCATCAAGGAAGCCGGCGTCAAGCCGGAGTGAGCCTGAGTCGCCGCCGCGCGCCGACCTCCTTCCGTCATGGTCGGGCTTGTCCCGACCATCCACGTCCTCGCTTCCTCGATCGCATGCGGTGTTCAAGACGTGGATGCTCGCCACAAGGGCGAGCATGACGGGTAGGTCGCGCCCTTTTTTGATCTGTGAGCCTCGTTGCGCCCTTCAGCGGCCGACAGCAATCGGAGCCTGCCCATGAACCTTATGCCCAAGCTTGCCGCCCGCGCCGAGGCCGGCCGCCCCGTCCGCTGCGCCCTGATCGGCGCCGGCAAGTTCGGCTCGATGTTCCTGGCCCAGGTGCCGCATATCGAGGGACTGGAGGTCGCGGCGATCGCTGATCTCGATCCGGAGCGGGCCAAGAATGCCTGCCGCACCGTCGGCTGGGACGAGGCCCGCATCGCCGCCACGCGCTTTGTCGATAGCGGCGTCACCGCGGCGGAAATGGACGGCGTCGAGGTGGTGATCGAGGCGACCGGCCATCCGGCCGCCGGCGCCCGCCACGCGCTCGCAGCGATCGCGGCCGGGCGCCATGTCGTCATGGTCAATGTCGAGGCCGACGTGCTGGTCGGCCCGGTGCTGGCGGCCAAGGCCAAAGCGGCGGGCGTGGTCTATTCCATGGCCTATGGCGACCAGCCGGCGCTCGTCGCCGAGATGGTCGATTGGGCCAGAGCCACCGGCTTCACCGTCGCGGCGGCAGGCAAGGGCACGAAATACCTGCCGGCCTATCATCGCGTCACGCCGGACGAGGTCTGGGGCCATTACGGTTTGACGCCGGAGGCGGCCAAGGCCGCCGGCATGAACCCGCAAATGTTCAACTCCTTCCTCGACGGCACCAAATCGGCGATCGAGATGGCGGCGATCGCCAATGTCTGCGGCCTCGACGTGCCGGCCGACGGGCTTTCCTTCCCGCCCTGCGGTGTCGACGATCTCGCCCATATCCTGCGGCCGAAGGCGGTGGGCGGCCAGCTCGAGCATGACGGCATGGTCGAGGTCGTCTCCTCGCTGGAGCGCGACGGCCGGCCGGTCTTCCGCGACCTGCGCTGGGGAGTCTATGTCGTGCTGAAGGCGCCGAACCCCTATGCCGCCGCCTGCTTCAAGCAATATGGGCTGCCGACCGACTCAACCGGCCTCTATGCGGCGATGCACAAGCCCTTCCACCTGATTGGGCTGGAGCTTTCGATCTCGGTGCTGAATGCGGCGCTCCGCGGCGAACCGACCGGCACGACCAAAAGCTGGCGCGGCGACGCGGTCGCGACCGCCAAGCGCGATCTCAAGGCCGGCGAGATGTTGGACGGGGAGGGCGGCTACACCGTCTACGGCAGACTGATGCCGGCTGCCGCCAGCCGTGCGGCGAAGGCGCTGCCGATCGGTCTGGCGCATGGCGTGACGTTGAAGCGCGACATTGCCGCCGGCGCGGTCGTCACCAGCGCCGATGTCGCGCTCGACGAAACCTCGCAGATCGTCTCACTTCGGCGTGAGCTCGAAGCAACCAGCGGCTGAATCGTGCATTCTCCCTGAAGCACTCGCCTCGTCTCGTTCGGGGCGGGCGGTGCCGTCGTCATAAAACGACGGCAGTCTGGCTAGCGAGTTCGGGAGTTTCTGCATGCGCTTCGCCTTCATCGCCTTCGCTTTGGCTCTCGCGGCGGCGCCTGCCACAGCCCAGCAGCGCTACCCGTCGAGTGCCGGCGAACTCGTGGTCGAGACAGTGGCGAGCGGGCTGGAGAACCCCTGGGGCCTCGCCTTCCTGCCGGATGGGCGCATGCTGGTGACGGAGCGGCCGGGACGCTTGCGGCTGGTCGGCAGCGACGGCAAGCTCTCTACGCCGATTTCGGGCGTGCCCAATGTCGTGGCGCGCGGGCAGGGCGGCCTGCTCGATGTCGTGCTCGACCCGAACTTCGCCCAAAACCGCTATCTCTACCTCTCCTTCGCTGAGCCGCGCGCCAACGGCAACGGAACCAGCGTCGCGCGTGCCCGGCTGAGCGCCAACGGCAATGCGCTTGAAGGCCTCACCGTGATCTTCCGGCAGATGCCGACGATCGCCAGCAACATGCATTTCGGCTCGCGGCTGGTCTTCGATCGGACCGGCGCGCTCTTCGTCACCGTCGGCGACCGCTACAGCCAGCGTGACCAGGCGCAGAATCCGGAGAACCATATCGGCAAGGTCCTGCGCATCAAGCCTGAAGGCGGTGCGGCCGAGGGCAATCCGAAGAAGCCGGGCTGGCAGCCGGAGATCTGGTCGATCGGCCACCGGAACGTGCAGGGCGCCGCTCTCCATCCGCAGACCGGCCAGCTCTGGACGGCCGAGCACGGCGCGCGCGGCGGCGACGAGATCAACACGCCCAAGGCCGGCCTGAACTATGGCTGGCCGGTCATCACCTACGGCATCGACTATTCCGGCGTGAAGATCGGCGAGGGCACGAACAAATCAGGCATGGAGCAGCCGTTGTTCTACTGGGACCCGTCGATCGCGCCCTCGGGCGCCGCCTTCTACACCGGCGATCGCTGGCCGGCCTGGAAGAACTCGCTCTTCGTCGGCGCGCTCGCCGGCCAGTTGCTGTCGCGCCTCTCGACTGATGGCGAAAAGGTCACCGGCGAGGAGCGGCTGCTGGGCAACCTCGGCGAGCGCATCCGCGATGTCCGGCAGGGGCCGGACGGCTATCTCTACCTGCTCAGCGACGACACGAACGGCAAGGTGCTGAGGGTCAGGCCGGCTCGGTAAGGCTTACGGCCCACAATCCCATTCGCGCTCGACGACGAAGACCTTGCGGGTCGCAAGATGCCCGTTCGTGTCATAGAGGTCGCCGACATAGTACTCGGTACCGGCGGCGTCGCGGACGCTGCGGTCGACCTGCAGCGACCAGCCATAGCCGACCCGGTTCCCGCCCTTCCAGTCGCGATGGAGATTGCCCGTCGAGGCTGAGGCGAGGATGCGGGCGCGCTCGTCGCTCGGCGAGCAGGTTGGCCCGGCAAAAGCGGCGCCTGACAGGGTGGCGAGGCACAGGGCGAGCGTCATCGGCTTGAGCAAGGCAGGTATCCTTCAGGGAATCCGAGCAGAATCAGGTGATCTCGGCGAGCCGCGTATCGAGCGACAGAACGAGGCACCAATGTGGCTCGAAGTCGGCTCCCAGCGGCCAGATCTGCTCCTTGAAGATCGTCAGCATGACCGCCTGATAACGTTCGAACCAGTCGCGCTGGCAAAGCACGAACTTGGTCGCGCCGACAATGGTCTCCCGGTCGATGATACACAGCGGAACGACACCCGGATTGGCAGCGAGGTACTCCTGCACCGCGACCATCAGCGTCGGGTAGCCGGGGTGCAGCATGTCGTCGAGTACGATCAGCCCGCCCTCGGAAAGGCAGGCGGTCGCGAGCGTCAGGTCCTTGGCGAGCGCCGCACGGGAATGCTCGCCATCGATATGGATGAAGCGCAGCTTTTCCCCGCGGGCGTGGCCGAGCAGCCCGGCCGACGACATCGCGCCGGCGTCGGCCTTGATGGTGACGCGGCGCTCCGGCCCGATGCCGTGCTTCAGGCAGTTCGCCTCGAACCGGTCCTTCACTTCGGGGTTCGGCCATTCGAAGATGTCGATGCCGAGGGCGATCTCGCCGGGTTCTAGTGCATGGGCCAGCGCGATGAAGAAGCGGCCTTCGAAGGCGCCGATCTCGGCGATTGGTCCCGCGATGCCGTTTTCGGTTTGCAGCCTGAGCAGGCGCGCGCAGATCGCCGCGGCAAAGCGCGAGGACATGCCGACGACGCTGTCATAGCCCTCAGTGAGATAGGCCTCGACGGCAGGATGGCCGGAATGCGGGACGGGCGCCATCGCGTCAGGCCTTGGCGTGGAAGATGAAGAAGGCGCCGGCCGCGATCAGGGCAAAGCCGATGGCGTGGTTCCAGGTCAGCTGCTCCTTCAGCCAGAACACCGAGAAGGCGGCGAAGACGCAGAGCGTGATCACCTCCTGCATCGTCTTCAACTCGGCCGCCGAATAGACGCCGGAGCCGATCCGGTTGGCCGGCACGGCGAGCATGTATTCCGGCAGGGCGATCATCCAGCTTGCCAGGATCGCTAGCCAGATCGCCGTGCTCTTGTAGGAGAGATGGCCGTACCAGGCGAAGGTCATGAACACGTTCGAGGCGATCAGCATGCCGATCGGCAAGAGATGAGCGGTGCTGAGAGCTGGCATGGCAGGTTCCGGAAACGTGATGTCGGGTGGGATAACGGCTCAGCCGTAGCGCAGTTTCATCGTCAGGATGATCAGCACCAGCGCGAGCGTCACGGTATTGGCGCCGATCAGCGGCCAGGAGGCGATCAGCACGCCATAGATCAGCCAGAGCACGATGCCGGTGGCGAACAGCGCCTGCGTCCACAACGAGATGCCGCTGGTGTCGCGCGTCTTGATCGTCTGCCAGGCCTGCGGCAGCCAGCAGAAGGTCGTCAGCAGAGCGGCGCAGAAGCCGAGCGCTTCGATGGCGGCGGTGGACATGCTGGCCTGTCGGCGATTCGCGCAGGAGTGGAGGTTGATCAGACATAGCCGGTTTCGGCGCTTCGCGCTCGGCAGGCGTCGCATGGTTAACCTCCGTTAACCGAAGCGCCCTAGTTTTGCGTCAATCCTGCGATTCGGTGGACTTATGCGCACATTGATCCTGGCCTTGCCTCTCGTTCTCGCCGCCGCGACCGCGGCCCGGGCCGATTTCGATTCCTGCGTCGCTGGCCTGCGTTCCGCCGCCGCGGCCAAGGGCGTCTCCGGCGCCACCTTCGACCGCGCCATGGCGGGCGTCACGCCCGACATGAAGGTGATCGAGGCGATGAACAACCAGCCGGAGTTCAAGACACCGATCTGGGATTATCTCGGCACGCTGGTCGACGACGAGAAGGTCGCGGAGGGGCGCTCGATGATGCGCCAGCACGCCTCGACGCTGGCCGCGGCCGAGCAGCGCTTCGGCGTCGACCGTCACACGATCGCGGCGGTCTGGGGCGTCGAGAGCGATTTCGGCAAGGCGCGGGGCAAGATGCCGCTGGTCCAGGCGCTTTCGACCGGCGCCTGCCTGGCGCCGCGCCGGAACGCCTTCTTCAAGGGCGAGCTGATCGCCACCCTGCAGATTATCCAGCGCGGCGATGTCCGCCCCGAGCGGCTGTTCGGTTCCTGGGCCGGCGCCTTCGGCCATACCCAGTTCATCCCCTCGACCTATCTCAGACTCGCCGTTGACGGCGATGGCGACGGAAGGCGCGACCTCGTCGATTCCATTCCCGACGCGCTGCATTCGACCGCCAATTTCATGGACAAGGCCGGCTGGGTCACCGGTGCGACCTGGGGCTACGAGGTCCGCGTGCCCGGCGGCTATTCCGGCCCGACCGGTCGCAACCCGAAGCAGCCGGTTTCGTCCTGGGCGGCGCGCGGCATCGTCAAGTTCGACGGCTCGGCGCTCTCCGGCTCCGGCAATGCCGGCCTCTTGATGCCGGCCGGCCGCAACGGTCCGGCCTTCCTCGTCTTCAAGAACTACGACGCCGCCTACAGCTACAACGGTGCGGATTCCTATGCCCTGGCGATTTCGCTGCTCTCCGACCGCCTGCGCGGCCGGCCCGGCGTTCAGGGTGAGTGGCCGACCGATGACCTGCCGCTCTCGCGTGAGCAGCGCCGCGAACTGCAGCGCCTCTTGATCCAGCGCGGCTACAATGTCGGCGAGCCCGACGGTGCGGTCGGCGCGCTGACCCGGGCGGCGATCAAGGATGTCGAGGCCAAGATCGGCATGCCGCAGACCGGCCGCCCCGGCGAGAAGGTGTTGAGGGCGCTGAAAGGCGGGCGCGTTTGAGGGCGCACTCGCGGCCCTACAGAAGACGTTGGCTGCCGATCGAAGAATTCGGCTATGCCATTCGACCCGCTCAACCAGGGTGTGCCTCTCAGGCCGGTTCACACCCCGGTCTTTTCTAGGACTCAGGCAGCTGGCGGAAGCGCTGCAGGATCCATCCAGACTGCCTCGAAGACGTGCCCGTCAGGATCGGCGAAGCTTCGGTTGAACATGAAGCCGAGATCCTGCTTCGGGTTGATGTCGGCACTGCCGCCATGGCTTGCCGCCACATCATTCATCTGATCGACGTCTGCGCGGCTTGCGCAGGAGAGCGCGATCATCACCTCGCTCGTCGTCGCCGCCGGGATTGGGCGGCTGGTGAAGCCCTGCCATTTGGCGTGGGTGTGCAGCATCACGTGGATGGTCTCGCTCCAGACCATGCAGGCCGAGCTGTCGTCGCTGAACTGCGCATTGTTGACGAACCCCACCGCTTCATAGAACGCCTTGGCGTGTGCGATCTCTGCCACGGGCAGGTTCACGAAAATCATCTTCGTCATGTCACCTCTCCTTGAGGAGGGCGGATTTGCCCCCTCTGTCCAACCTGCACCCTGACGACCACCATCGTGGGTGCATGTCGGCGAGTGGTAAAAGCGAAGTGGGGCTCGAGCATTGATGTTTGGTAAGAAGCAGTCTCAGCCGTCGGTCAGTCGGCCATAGGCGATTGTGCGCCTCAACCGGCTGAGGCTTTCCGGCGTGATCCCGAGCCACGCCGCAATGTGGTGCTGCTTCAGCCGTCTATGGAGCTCAGGCTCGCGGCGAATGAAGTCCCGGTAGCGCTTCATGGCGTCGTCGTGCCGGAACGAGATCTCGTCGGGTTCCTTTTCGATGATCCAGTGGCGCTCCATGTAGCGGATGTAGAAGCCGGCGATATCCGGGAATGTAGCGACGAGCGTCCTGAAAGCGGCGAAGTCGTATTCGAGAACTGTGCTGTCCTCGATCGCCGTGATCGAGAACACGCTCGGCTCGCCCAGCAGGGTGGCGCTGACCGAGGCTGCGATGCGGTTCTCGGGAAAGAAATATTTGACGACCATGTCGCCGCCGGGCCCAACATAGTGCTGGTAGAACAACCCTTCGACAACGAAGGCATAGGTCGCCGGAACGTCGCCAGCCCTGATGAATATCTCATCTTTCCGATAGTGCTTGGGGCGCAGAAGCGATGCCCAGGCGCTCTCGGCCGCCTGCGATAGATCGGTATAGGTCCGGATTTTCTGAAAGAATGCATCCTTCGTCATCTGTAGACCCGCACGGCTGCATAAGTCCCGGAAACGTCAGATGCGCTCACTAAAGTCAAATTCCCTAAGTTCCGCTTTCGACCCATAGCTGCAGCTGCGGGCTCGTTGCCAGGTCCACGCGTCTCTTTTCCGTCAACGGTTTACACATGCGCCCGCCAGGGCCATCCTGTCCCCAAGGCGACCAAACGCCATCAGGGAGGTGACCATGTGCCGGATCTTCTCGGCCCAGACCGCCGATCGCTATGCCTATCAGACGCGCTCGATCCGGCTCGGCGGGCATGCGACCTCGATACGGCTCGAAGCGGCCTTCTGGGACATCCTCGAAGAGATCGCGCTGATGCAGGGCGTGACGCTCGGGCGCTTCCTGAGCAAGCTCCACGACGAGGTACTGGAGTTCCAGGAGGAGACGATGAACTTCACCTCGCTCCTGCGCTGCGCCTGCCTGACCTACCTCGCCGACGTGCGTGGTCAGGAGGAGGACAGCGAGCGGCTGCGGTGCGACGCGGTCCAGGCTTTCCACACGGCGGCCGAGTAGAGAAAGGCGTTTCTCCCGCTCTTTCGAATTGTAGTAGTCCTATACTACCCGCGCCTTCCGAAGCGCTCCTAAGCTCTCTGGACCTTAACCGAAGAGGTCGAGAGCCTTGGCTTCAGCTATCGACGAGCGCACGCCGCATCGGCGCCGTGCGGGCGCCAATCCGGACAGCCTGACGGCCGCGGCCGTCTCGATCGCCCTTGTATGCTGCGCAGCGTGGCCGGCCATGGCGCAGGAGGTCGACCCCGCCAAGGCCAAGGCGCAATTCCTGTCGAGCTGCGGCGTCTGCCACACCGCCGAGAAGGGCGGGGCCAATCGGCAAGGCCCGAACCTGCATGACGTCGTCGGCAAGCCGGCGGCCGCCCGTGGCGATTTCAAGTTCTCCGAACCGCTGAAGAGTTCCGGCCTGGTCTGGGACGAGGCGACGCTCGACCGCTGGATCGAGGATGCAGCTGCTATGCGGCCGGGCACGACTATGGCCTACCGCCAGCGCGATGCCGACCGGCGCAAGCTCGTCATCGCCTACCTCAAGACCCTGACAGAGCCGAAATAGGAGCCGCGCGTGGCCAAAGCCATCCACATGATGATCCGCGTGCTCGACGAGGGGCGCTCGCTCGCCTTCTATGAGACCGCCTTCGGGCTGGCGGTCGCCGACCGCTTCGGCTTCGACGGCTTCACCTTGGTCTATCTGCGCAATCGCGAGGCCGATTTCGAGGTCGAGCTGACGATCAATCACGACCGCATCGAGCCCTATGCGCTCGGCGACGGCTACGGCCATGTCGCCTTCGCCGTGGAGGATCTCGCCGCCGAGCATGCCCGCCTCGTCGCGGCCGGCCTCGCGCCCAATCCGATCAAGGAATTCCACCGCGACGGCGCGCTGCTCGCCCGCTTCTTCTTCATCCAGGACCCCGACGGCTACAAGATCGAGGTCCTCCAGAAACACGGCCGCTACCGCTAGCGCAGGCAAGACCGGCGCAGCGGAGAAACGCGCCGGACAAATGGGAGGATACCATGGCCAGACTGCAAGAAGCCGCCGCTGCGGCAGGGATGGATCGTCGCCGCTTCATCGCCGGGACGGGCGCCGCCGCGATCGTCATTTCCGGCGGGGCGCTGATCCATGCCGGCGAGGCCTGGGGGCTGGAGGTCAAGGCGCTGAAGCCCGACACCATGCTGACGCTGATCAAGCTGGCGCGAGACATCTACCCGCATGATCGATTGGCCGACCGCTTCTACGCGGTCGCGATGAAATCCTATGACGAGAAGGCGGCCAAGGACGCCGCGGCCAAGGGCGATACGGAGCGGGCCGTCGCCGAGCTCGATGGCCTCGCGCAGAAGCAGCACAAGCTGCCTTACGCGCAGGTCGGCTGGGAGAGCCAGCGGGTCAACCTGCTGCGCGTGGTTCAGAAGGGCAAGTTCTTCCAGGGCGTGCGCGGGAGCCTCGTCGTCTCGCTCTACAACCAGCCCGAGATCTGGCCGCTGTTCGGCTACGAAGGTGAGAGCGCCTCGAAGGGCGGCTACCTCGCCCGCGGCTTCGGCGACATCGCCTGGCTCTGACAACCATAAAATCGGGAGGAGACAGCCATGGCTGCGAAATTCGATCTGAACGACGATACCGTCGTGGTGGTCGTCGGCTCCGGCGCCGGCGGCGGCACGCTCGCCACCGAGCTCGCGCTCAAGGGCATCAAGGTGGTCTGCCTCGAAGCGGGCAAGCGCCACGAGATGGAAGACTTCCTCAACGACGAATGGGCATCGTTCACCCAATTGGCCTGGACCGACATGCGCACCACCTCGGGCTCCTGGCGGGTGGCGCGCGACTTCGCCAATCTGCCGGCCTGGATCGTCAAGGCGGTCGGCGGCTCGACGACGCACTGGGCCGGCGCCTCGCTGCGCTTCCAGCCGCATGAGTTCAAGGCGCGCAGCACCTATGGCGCGGTCAAGGGCGCGAACCTGCTCGACTGGCCGGTCGACCTCGCCGAAATGGCGCCCTGGTACGCCAAGGCCGAGGACCGGATGGGCGTGACGTTGACCAACGGTATCCCCGGCCTGCCGGGGAACAACAACTTCAAGGTGCTGGAAAAGGGCGCGAAGAAGATCGGCTACAAGGAGGTTCATACCGGCCGGATGGCGATCAATTCCGAGCCGCGCGACGGCCGCGGCGCCTGCCAGCAGATCGGCTTCTGCTTCCAGGGCTGCAAGTCCGGCGCGAAATGGTCGACGCTCTATGCCGAGATCCCGAAAGGGGAGGCGACCGGCAAGCTCGAGGTCAGGCCGGAATCCTTCGTCCAGAAGATCGAGCATGACGCCTCCGGCAAGGTTACCGGCGTGGTCTATCTCGACGGCAAGGGTGTGCAGCAGCGCCAGAAGGCGCGGATCGTTGCGGTCGCCGGCAATTCGATCGAGAGCCCGCGCCTGCTGCTCAACTCGGCCTCCAACATGTTCAAGGACGGGCTCGCCAACTCCTCCGGGCAGGTTGGCCGCAACTACATGCGGCACATGACCGGCTCGGTCTATGGCGTCTTCGACAAGCCGGTGAGGATGTGGCGCGGCACGACCATGGCCGGCATTGTCCAGGACGAGGCGTACAACGATCCCAAGCGCGGCTTCGTCGGCGGCTACGAGCTGGAGACGCTGTCGATCGGCCTGCCGTTCATGGCCGCTTTCCTCGACCCCGGCTCCTGGGGCCGCGAGTTCACCAGTGCGCTCGATTCCTACGAGAACATGGCTGGCATGTGGATCGTCGGCGAGGACATGCCGCAGGAGAGCAACCGCATCACCCTCTCCGATAAGAAGGACAAGGGCGGCATGCCGGTCGCCAATGTCCATTTCGACGACCACCCCAACGACATCGCCATGCGCAACCACGCCTATAAGCAGGGTTCGGCGATCTATGGCGCGGTCGGCGCGACCCGGACCTTCCCGACGACGCCCTATCCCTCCACCCATAACCTCGGCACCAATCGCATGTCTGAGAAGGCGAGGGACGGCGTCGTCAACAAGTTCGGCCAGAGCCACGACATCAAGAACCTGTTCGTCTCGGACGGCAGCCAGTTCACCACCGGTGGCGCCGAGAACCCGACGCTGACCATCGTCGCGCTGGCGCTGCGCCAGGCCGACTACATCGAGAAGCAGATGGCGCAGAAGACCGTCTGAGGTCTCGTGCTTGTCCGCAAGGCGCGGCGGCTGGTCCCGCCGCTGCGTCTGGATGCGATGCCCGGCTCCCCTCCCGGCCGGGCATCGTCATGTCTGCAGCGTTGGTTCGATCGCCCTATCAGGCGCTTGCGCGCCGCGTCCCGTCCCCCTAATCAGCCGGCGACGCATTTCGTGACGCGAGGCTCAACCCATGGCGAACCACAAGCTCCTGCTGCTCCCCGGCGACGGCATCGGCCCCGAGGTGACGGGGCAGGTCGAGAAGATCGTCTCCTGGTTCGAGAAGCAGGGCCTCGGCTCGTTCTCGCTCGAGCGCGGCCTCGTCGGCGGCGCCGCCTATGACGCCCACAAGCAGGCGATCTCGGAAGGCGACATGAAGCTCGCCCAGGAGGCCGACGCCGTGCTGTTCGGCGCGGTCGGCGGTCCGAAATGGGCCGACGTGCCTTATCAGCATCGCCCCGAGGCCGGCCTGCTGCGCCTGCGCAAGGATCTCGGCCTGTTCGCCAACCTCAGGCCCGCGATCTGCTATCCGGCGCTGGCTTCGGCCTCGTCGCTGAAGCCCGAGGTCGTCGAAGGCCTCGATATCCTGATCGTGCGCGAGCTCACCGGCGGCGTCTATTTCGGCGAGCCCAAGGAGATCGTCACGCTGGAGGACGGCTCCAAGCGCGGCGTCGACACCCAGCTCTACACCACCGGCGAGATCGAGCGCATCTGCGCCGTCGCCTTCGAGCTGGCGCGCACCCGCCGCAACAAGGTCTCCTCGGCCGAGAAGCACAACGTCATGAAGACCGGCGTGCTCTGGAAGCAGACGGTCACCGCCCAGCACGCTCGCGACTACAAGGACGTCGAGCTCGAGCATGTGCTGGCCGACAACTGCGCCATGCAGCTGGTGCGCTGGCCCAAGCAGTACGACGTCATCGTCTGCGACAACCTGTTCGGCGATATCCTCTCCGACGTCGCGGCCATGCTGACCGGCTCGCTCGGCATGCTGCCCTCCGCTTCGCTCGGCGCCGACGATCCGGCGACTGGCAAGCGCAAGGCGCTTTACGAGCCCGTGCACGGCTCGGCGCCCGACATCGCCGGCAAGGGCCTCGCCAACCCGATCGCGATGATCGGCTCCTTCGCCATGGCGCTGCGCTATTCCTTTGGCGCCGGCGAGGCTGCCGACCGGCTCGAAGGCGCGATCGCCGACGTGCTCGGCGCCGGCACCCGCACCAAGGACATCGCAGCCCCCGGCGCCAACGCCGTCTCGACCACCGAGATGGGCGACGCCATCGTCAAGGCGCTCGAAGCGCGCGGCTGAGCCGGTCGCCACCAGCGCAGAACGCGGGTGGCGGCTAACGGGTGATGAAGGCTTCCTCGGAGCCATTGCGGCCGTTTTGGCCGCGCTGACTCCGAGGTTTCCGATGAATGCCGATGCTGGCGGTGTATCCGCCATGGCGCTGCTCGAACGCATGTTCGCGGTCGAGCTGCGCTTCCTGCAGCAGGACAAGGCCGATCTCGACCTGCTCGCGACTGCGTTCCATCCCGATGTCGTCGTACACGAGCCCGCCTCCTTGCCCTATGCTGGCGACTGGTGCGGGCTCGATGGGATCGAGCGCCTGTTCAGGGCGATGCGCGCGACCTGGAGCGAGCTTTCGGTTGACGGTCTGCAGGCCGCCATGACCGGCGATACCGTCTTCATGACCTGTAACCTGCGGCTCACGGCGCGCAGCACTGGCAGGCCGCTTACGCAGCCTTTCGCCGAGGTGCTGCATTTCGAGGATGGACGCCTGATCGAGGGCAGGCCGTTCTACTTCGATACGGCAGCGATCAGGGCGGCGCTGACCTGAGCGAGCGGGGAAAGCGCTCAGCTCGCCCGGCCGCCATATTGCGCCTCGTGCAAGCGCCGGTAGATGCCGGGCCGCTGCACCAGCTCCTGATGCCGTCCCTGCTCGGCGACGCCGCTCTCGTCGATGACGATGATGCGGTCGGCGTCCTGGATCGTCGCGAGGCGATGCGCGATGACCAGCGTCGTCCGGCCCTTCGACAATTCGGCGAGCGAGGCCTGGATGGCGCGCTCGGTCTCGGTGTCGAGCGCCGATGTCGCCTCGTCGAGGATCAGGATCGGCGGGTTCTTCAGGAACATCCGGGCGATGGCGAGGCGCTGCTTCTGCCCACCCGAGAGCTTGACGCCGCGCTCGCCGATCACCGTGTCGAGGCCATCTGGCAAGCGCGCGATCATCTCGTCGAGCCGGGCGCGGCGAGCGGCCTCGATGATCTCGTCCTCGCCCGCGGTAAGCTTGCCATAGGCGATGTTCTCGCGCAGCGTCCCGGCGAAGAGGAAGACGTCCTGCTGCACGATGCCGATCTGGCCGCGGAGCGAGGCCAGCGTCATCTGGCGGATGTCGATGCCGTCGATGGTGATGCAGCCGCCCTCGACATCGTAGAAGCGCGGCAGCAGCGAGCAGATCGTCGTCTTGCCGGCGCCTGACGGCCCGACGAAGGCGATGGTCTCGCCGGCGCGGATCGTAAGGTCGATCCCCTTCAGGATCTTGCGGTCGGGCGTATAGCCGAAGCTGACATCCTGATAGGTGATGTCGCCCTTCAGGCCTGAGACCGCGATCGCGCCCGGGAGGTCGGCGATGTCGGGCCGCGTGTCCAGGAACTCGGTGTAGCGCCGGAAGCCGGCGATCCCCTTCGGATAGGTCTCGATCACCGAGTTGATCTTCTCGATGGGCCGGAAGAACACCGTCACCAGCAGCAGGAAGCCGACGAAGCCGCCGGCGCTGAGGTCGCCGATTAGCACGTAATAGGCGCCGGCGATCATCACCGCCATCTGGGTGAGCCGCATGCCGAAATAGGAGAGCGAGGTCGAGGCCGCCATCAGCCGGTAGGCGTCGAGCTTGGTGCGGCGATAGCGCTGGTTGTCGACCGCGAACAGGCTGCGCTCGTGCTCTTCATTGGCGAAGGCCTGGACGACGCGGATGCCGCCGACATTCTCCTCGATCCTGGCGTTGAACGAGCCAACGCTACCGAACAGCTTCTGCCAGTTCGCCGTCATCCGCCTGCCATAGCGGCTGGTCAGCCAGGCAATCAGCGGCACGATCGTCGCGGTGATCAAGGCAAGCGGCGGATGCACCCACATCATCAGCGCGAAGGCGCCGATGAAGGTCATCACCGCGATGAACAGGTCCTCCGGCCCGTGATGGGCGACCTCGCCGATCTCTTCGAGGTCCTTGGTCAGGCGCCCGACGAGATGGCCGGTCTTCTGGTTGTCGAACCAGCCGAAGGAAAGCTTCTGCAGATGGTCGAACGCCTTGCGGCGCATCTCGGTCTCGATGTTGATGCCGAGCATGTGGCCCCAATAGGTCACCACCACCATCAGGCCGGCATTGATCAGGTAGATCGCCAACAGGCCGAGCGAGGCGATGACGATCAGGCTCCAGTTGCCGCTCGGCAGAAGCTGATCGACGAAGAGCTTCACCGCGACCGGAAAGCCGAGCTCGAGCAGCCCCGAGACCACGGCACAGCCGAAGTCGAGCATGAAGAGCCCGCGATGGGGGCGATAATAGGCGAAGAAGCGACGCAGCATGGCGGGCTGTTAGCATATCGGCGCCGCGCCGGGCAGCCGGCCGCGGAGGATGTGACCCGCACACGCTGCATTGCGCGGGGCGCTGAGTTGGCGCGGCCGAGGTACCGATCCTATCTTGTTGACGCAGCGGAAGGTCGGCGTCACCATCTCACTAGGGAGGGCAAGCCATGGTCAGATTGGCGGCTATTGCCGGCGCAGCGGCGGCGTTCGTCTTGGTCTTCGGGGCGCCCGCTCGAGCGCAGGAGGGCTGCAAGCAGGTGACCAGCTCCTGCTCGGCGCTATTCAAGAGCTGCGAGCAGAACTGCAACAAGGTCGGCAGCAACCCGTCGGCCTGCGTCGCCCGCGTCTGCACGCCGCCGCTCGCCGGCTGCAAGTCGAACGGCGTCTGGCGCAGCGTCCAGAGCGGCTCGGCCTGCTGGGCGACCAAGAACAAGTCCTGAGCGGCTGGAAGGCTATCCGCCCAGCCGGTACTTCACGAACCCCTCGCCAGCATCGCCGACCGGCTGAGCCTTGAGCGTCTCCGGCTTCTTGCTCACGGCAGCGGGCGCAGTCGGGAAGGTAACGTTGACGTTCGCCGGCAGCGGCTTCAGCGCCCAGTTGTCGTCGGCAGTGGGGTTGATCGTCTTCTTCTCGATGATGAAGCGCACGATCACGTCGCGGTTGAGGTCGGGCGCCTCCAGCACCACCGTCGTCTTGGTGCCCGGGAAATTGCCGCCGCCCGAAGCGCGGTAGTTGTTAGTGACGATGATGAACTCAGCCTTCTCGTCGATCGGCTTGCCCTGATAGGCGAGGTTGACGATCCGGTGCGCGTCGGGCGAGACCAGCTTGCCGTCGCCGTCATAGCGCGAGGCTTGCGTCACATCGATCTGATAGGTGACCCCGTCGATCACGTCGAAATTGAAGGCCGGGAAGCCCGGATTGATCAGCGGCTGCTCCTCGCTCTTGGCGAGCTCGATCCTGTTGAAGATGCCGGCCGAGCGCTCCAGCCATTCGCGCAATTGCGCTCCGGTGACTTTCACGATCTGCACCGTGTTCGGGTAGAGATAGATGTCGGCGACGTTCTTGATCGCGATCGGCCCGGCCGGGATGTCGGTGAAGAAGGCCGGCCCGGCGCGCCCGCCCGACTTGAACGGCGCGGCGGCTGAGAGGATCGGCAGGTCCTTGTGCGGCGTCTGCGCCAGCAGCGGCTTGGCATAGGCGATCTGCGCCTCGGCCACGATCTGCACCGACGGATCGTCGGCGACGAGGGCGAAATAGCTGTTGATCGGCGCGCTCGTGGTGCCGACCGGCTCGCGCATATAGGTCAGCGTCGCCTCGTGGTCGGCCTTCACCGTCGCGAGCACGGCGGCTTCGACCTCCGCCTTCGGCACGATCTTGCGGTCGGGCGTGCGCTCATAAATCGGCTTGGGATCGACCTTGAAGTCGGCGATCCGCCAGCGCCCGTCACGCTTCTCCAGGTCGAGATCGACAATGCCGACATGCGAGCCCCAGAAACCGGGCTGACAGGCCGGCTTGCCGTGCAGCGAGCCCTTCTTGTTGTCGACGCCAGGAATGCCGTCGAAGGCCTTGCCGCCGGGGAAGACGAGGTGCTGGTGGCCGGTCAGGACGACATCGATGCCGTCGAGCTTGGCGAGGTGCAGCGCCGCGTTCTCCTCGCCGCCCTTGCGCTCGCCGCCGGCGATGCCGGAATGGCAGAGCGCGATGGTGAGGTCGGGATGAGCCTGCGCGATCTCCGGCAGGTATTTCTGCGCGGCGTCGACGATGTCGGTCGCGGTCACCTTGCGGTCAAGATTCCCCTTGTCCCATTGCATGATCTGCGGCGGCACGAAGCCGATCACCGCGATGTTGAGGACATGCTTGGCGCCGGCCTCGTCCTCGAAGCTCTGCTCGAAGATGCGCCAGGGCTCGATCAGCGTGCCGCCGCCGACCTTATCGACATTGGCGCAGACGATCGGGAACTCGGCGCGGGCGAGGCCATGTTCGAGGAACTCCAGCCCATAGTTGAACTCGTGATTGCCGAGCGTGCCGCACTGATAGGGCAGGGCATTCATCGCGGCGATCATCGGATGGGTCTCGCCGGCCTTGAGGCCCTTCTTATAGGCGACGAAATCGCCGAGCGATGAGCCCTGCAGGAAGTCGCCATTGTCGAAGAGCAGGCTGTTCTTGGTCTCGGCCTGCGCTGCCTTGATCAGGTTCGCCGTCTTGGCGAGGCCGACGGTGTCGTCGGGCGCGTCGCGGAAATAGTCGTAAGGCACGACGTTGACGTGGAGGTCGCTGGTCTCCAGCAGCCGCAGCTTGAGCTTGGCCGGGGCCTGCGCGGCGAGGGGGCTGGCGAGCGCGCCGGCTGCAGCGATAGCGGCCCCGGCCTTGAGCGTGTCACGGCGGCTGAAACGGGGGGCGCGGTCCATCATCGGCTCCTGGGCGAGGTGCTGGCAGAGACGCTAGCACCATGGCAGGACCGTGACACGGGGGACTTTCGTCATGCTCGGGCTTGACCCGAGCATCTCAGGCCGGAGGAGGCTCCGATCGGCGACTTCTCGTCATGAGATTCTCGGATCTGCGCTTCGCTCCGTCCGAGAATGACGCCCTTCAGCGGCTCACGCCCTCCATCCGCACCCGCCCGTCGGCGCCTTCGGTCCAAGCGGCGATCGCGCCATCGTCCAGCCGCTTGGCCTTCACCTGGAAGGCCTCGCCGGCGATCAATGGCGCGAGCCCGCGATAGTCGAGCCGGATCGGCTCGCCGCCGGAAAGGGTGGCGATGATGTTCATGATCAACGTCGCCTGGATCGGCCCGTGCACGACGAGCCCTGCATAGCCCTCGACGCCGGTGACATAGGGCTGGTCATAGTGGATGCGGTGGCTGTTGAAGGTGATCGCCGAATAGCGGAACAGCAGCACCGGATCGGCCTCGACCGTCCAGGTCAGGTCGGCCGGGCGTGGCTCGGCCGGAGCGATGGCTGCTGGCGGCTCGGAACCCGGCTTCGCCGCCTCGCGATAGACGATGTTGTGCCGCTCGCGCAGCGCGACGCCGCGGGCCGTGAAGAACTCATGATCGACTGCGACGAAGCAGAGCGGGCCGGTGCGGCCGTCCTTGTAAGCGACATCGCCGATGGTCGAGTGGCGGGTGACCTCGTCGCCGGTCCGCAAGGGCGCGATCGTCTCGATCCGCCCGCCCGCCCACATCCGCCGCGGCAGTTCGACCGGCGGCAGGAACTCGCCCTTAGCCGCGTGCCCGTCCAGGCCGAGCGTGGCCATCGGCGAGATCGGCGGTGCCAGGCACCAGTGCAAGGCGAGCGGCGCTTCGCTTGGTGGGTACGGCGCCAGATGAGAGGAGAACGTCGCCTCATAGCTGGCGACCAGCCGCGGCGTGATCAGGTCGGAGGCCTGTTCGGTCTTGCCGATCCAGGACTTCAGGTGGTCGATGTTCACTCGGCAATCCTTGCTTCCGCAGTCCGAGTCATCCCGGGCGACCGGAGGGAGACCCGGGATCCATTCCGGAACGGCTCAGGCATGGGTCCCGGTTCTACGCTGCGCTTCGCCCGGGACGACACTGAGGGAAAAGCTTAATAGCTTCTGGGCATGCCGAGCACATGCTCGGCGAGATAAGAGAGGATCAGGTTCGTCGAGATCGGCGCGACCTGGTAGAGCCGCGTCTCCCGGAACTTGCGCTCGACATCGTATTCCTCGGCGAAGCCGAAGCCGCCATGGGTCTGGATGCAGGCATTGGCCGCCTCAAACGAGGCATCTGCCGCCAGCATCTTGGCCATATTGGCTTCCGCACCCGGATTGGTGCCCGCCTCGTAGAGCCGGATCGCCTCGCGCACCATCAGCTCGGCCGCGCGCATATTGGCGTAGGCCTTGGCGATCGGGAACTGGATGCCCTGGTTTTGACCGATCGGCCGGCCGAAGACCTGGCGCTCCTTTGCGTAGTTGGAGGCCTTGTCGATGAACCATTTGGCGTCGCCGACGCATTCGGCCGCGATCAGGATGCGCTCGGCGTTCATGCCGGAGAGGATATAGCGGAAGCCCTTGCCTTCCTCACCGACGAGGTTGGCCGCTGGCACCTTGACGTTGTCGAAGAAGACCTCGGTGGTGGCGTGGTTCATCATCGTGCGGATCGGCCGGATGGTCAGGCCATCCTTCAAGGCCTCGCGCATGTCGAGGATGAAGACCGAGAGCCCGTCGGTGCGCTTCTGCACCTGGTCGCGCAGCGTGGTGCGGGCGAGCAGCAGCATCAGGTCGGACTGCGCCGCCCGGCTCGTCCAGATCTTCTGGCCGTTGACGATGTAGTGGTCGCCTTCGCGCCGGGCTGTGGTGCGCAAGGCGGTGGTGTCGGTGCCGCTGGTCGGCTCGGTGACGCCGAAGGCCTGCAACCTTAGTTCGCCCGAGGCGATCTTCGGCAGATAGCGCTGCTTCTGCTCAGCGCTGCCATGGCGCAGCACCGTGCCCATCACATACATCTGGGCATGGCAGGCGGCGCCGTTGCAGCCCTGGCGCTGGATCTCTTCCATGATCACCGCCGCAGCCGAGAGGGTGAGCCCGGCCCCGCCGTATTCCTCGGGGATCAGCGCCGAGAGGAAGCCGCTTTCGGTCAGCGCCGTCACGAACTGCGTCGGATAAGCCATCTCGCGGTCGAGCTTGCGCCAGTACTCGCCGGGGAAGTCGGCGCACAGCTTCGCCACCGCCTCGCGGATGTCGGTGTGATCGTGTTCTGTGGTCATGCTCATCTCAGGCTGATCGCGCTGCCTTCGCTGCGAATTCGCGGCGCAAGGCTTCATCATGCTCGCCGAGGCCGGGCGGCGCCCGCATCGGCACGCGCTGGCCGTCGACCAGCACCGGTGGCGCCAGCACCTCGACGAGGCCGTTCGGGGTCGGGACAGGCAGCGTCGTCGCAGCCGGGTGCTCGATCAGGTCGGCCATCGTGGAGACCGTGCCATAGGCGATGCGGGCGGCATCGAGCCCGGCAGCTGTCTCGGCGTAAGAGCGGGCGCTCAAAATCGCCTGGATCGCGGCGTCGAGCGCCGGGCGGTTGCGCACGCGCAGCACATTGCTGGCGAAGCGCGGGTCGTCGAGCAGGCTTGCGTCGCCGAGCACGTCGCGGGCCAGGACCTGCCATTCGCGCTCGCTCTGGATCGAGATCAGCACCTCGGCATCGGCGAGGCGAAAGACGCCATAGGGCGCGATCGAGGGATGGGCGAGGCCGAGGCGCGGCGGCTCGATCCCGCCATAGCGCCGGGTGAGATAGGGCACGTTCATCAGGTCGGCGATGGTGTCGAACAGCGAGAGCTGGATGCGCGAACCCTCGCCGGTGCGCCCGCGCCGGATCAGCGCCTCGAGGATCGCGGCATAGGCGGCGTTGCCGGTGGCGATGTCGGCGATCGAGATGCCGATCCGCGTCGGCCCGGAGTCGGGGCTGCCGGTGACGGCGGCAAGGCCCGCTTCCGCCTGGATCAAGAGGTCATAGGCCTTCTTGGTGTAATGCGGCGTGCCCGGCGCATAGCCGGAGATGTCGCAGGTGATCAGCTTTGGGTGGCGCTGGCGCAGCGCTTCGCTGCCGATGCCGAGCCGGTCGGTCGCACCGGGGGCGAAGTTCTGGATAAAGACATCGGCCTCGGCGAGCATCGCTTCGACCAGGGCAAGGTCGGTCTTGTCCTTGAGATCGACCCGGCAGGATTCCTTGCCGCGATTGATCCAGACGAAATAGGAGGAGAGGCCCGCGGCATAATCGTCATAGCCGCGCGAGAAATCGCCTTCTTCGCGTTCCAGCTTGATGACGCGGGCGCCGGCATCGGCGAGCCGGCAGCTCGCCAGCGGAGCGGCCACGGCCTGCTCCAGCGCCACCACCAGGATTCCGTCGAGAGCATTCGTCATCAGACCGTCGCGCGCCTTCCGTTCCGCGCGAGAGATCGTCGTCGGCCCGATGAAGTCAAATAGCGTTTCGCGATGGCCGCCATAGCGCCCGGTACCATAGAAAAACCCTATGGCCTTCATCGCTTTATCCTTCTTGTCCGACTGCTGGCTCTATGCGCCCCTTTTTACCGGACGAGGCGCCGCTCAAGAGCGCCCGATGTCATGCAAGGTTCAGGGAGGACGCTCATGAAGACGATGAAACTGGCGCCGGCCGCGCTGGCCGCCACGCTGCTCGCAGGCTCAGCCCTGGCGCAGGACAAACCGAAGGAGCTGGTGGTCGGAATCGCGACCTTCCTGTCGGGGCCGGCCTCTGTGTTCGGCGTGCCCGGCCGCAATGCCGCCGACCTGCTGATCGAGGAGATCAACGCCAAGGGCGGGGTGCTCGGCGTGCCGCTCAAGCCGGTCTATGTCGACGAGGGCGCCGGCACCAACCAACTCCTCTCGGAATATCGCCGCGTCGTACAGGAGCAGGGCGCGCAGGTGATGCTCGGCGCGATCTCGTCCGGCTCCTGCAACGCGCTCGCCCCGGTCGCGGAGGACCTCAAGGTCGTCAACGTGATGTGGGATTGCGGCACGCAGACCATCTTCGAAGACGGCAAGTGGAAATATTCCGTCCGGACCCAGGCTCATGCCGGCGCCGAGATGATGGCGACGCTGCTCTACCTGATGAAGGTGAAGCCCGACTTCAAGAGCGTCGCGGTCGTCAACCAGGACTATGCTTGGGGCCGTGAATCCTGGGCGCTGCTGCAGGCCGGCCTCAAGGCATTGAAGCCCGACGTCAAGGTCGTCGCCGAGCTCTTCCCGAAATTCGGCGCGCCGGATTTCTCGACCGAGATCACAAGGCTGTCGGCGCTGCGGCCCGACGTCGTGATCTCGACCTCCTGGGGCGGCGATCTCGACACCTTCGTCCAGCAGGCGGCAGCGCGCGGCCTCTTGAAGCAGTCGACCTTCGTGCTGCCACTGGCCGAAAGTTCGCTGGAGCGGCTCGGCAATGTCCTGCCGGAGGGCGTGATCGTAGGCAGCCGCGGCGACCACTACTGGCGCCATCCGAAGCACAAGGACACGCCGGAAATGCAGGCCTTCGTGAAGAAGTACAAGGACAAGACCGGCGTCTATCCGATCTACCCGACCTTCCATATGCAGCAGGCCCTGACCGGTTTGACCAAGGCCTATGAGAAGGCCGGCGCCGGTGGCAAATGGCCGAGCAAGGAAGAGGTCATCGCCGCCTTCGAGGGGCTGGAGTTCAAGTCGCTCACCGGCACGATCACCATCCGCCAGGACCACCAGGGGCTGGAGGACCAGCTGCTCGGCACGACCAAGCGGGTGCCGGAATTCCCCTTCGCGGTCTACGACAAGATGGTGCTCTATCCCGGCAAGCTGGTGACCACGCCGCTCGGTGAGAAATCGCTCGACTGGTTCGCCAAGGTGAAGCCGGAGCTCGTCAACGACAAGTCGATCGAGACCTTCGACTACGCGAAGTGAGGCCCGCCTCCCGCGTCCGTCATTCCGGGCAAGCCGCGGAGCGGCGCATATCCGGAATCCATCGTAGGGCACTGAACTCTATGATGGATTCCAGTGCTCCGCCTCCTGCGGCCGGAATCACGGAGCGGATTGAATCAAGCTCTCAAGCAGTTGAATCAGAATCTGAAGAACGGGTCGTATGCCTCCTGAAATGCTTCTTCTCGCCGCTCTCGACGGCTTGGCCTATGGCTCGCTGATCTTCCTGGTCGCGGTCGGGCTGTCGCTGATCTTCGGCGTGCTCGGCATCGTCAATGTCGCCCATGGCTCGTTCTATGCGATCGGCGCCTATGTCGCAGCGGCGAGCGTGCTCGCGCTCGGTGCTGCCGGCCTGCCGACCTGGCTCGCCTTTCCGGCGCTGCTGATCGCGGCGGCGCTGGTCGGCATTCTGGTCGGCGGCGTCGTCGAGATCGCCCTGCTGCGCCGGGTCTATGGCAAGGAGGAGGTGCTGCAGCTGATCGTCACCTTCGCCGTCTTCATGATCCTGGAGGACGCGCAGAAGGTGGTCTTCGGCGTGCAGCCCTATTTCGCCAACGCCCCGATGAACTGGCTTGGTACGGTCGAGGTCTTCGGCATCTTCTACACCACCTATCAGCTCGTCCTGATGCCGCTGGTCGCAGCTGCGGTGCTCATCGGCCTGCGCTTCTTCCTGCGCCGCACCAGCTTCGGCCGCGCCATCGTCGCGGTGACGCAGGATCGCGAAGCCGCGACCGCGATGGGCATCGATGCGGCGCGGGTCTACCTGATCACCTTCGTCATCGGCGCCTCGTTGGCGGCGCTCGGCGGCGCGCTCGCCTCGGCCACGACCTCGCTCACCCCCGGCATCGGTGCCGGCACGCTCGTTCTCTCCTTCGCGGTGGCGGCGACGGCTGGGCTCGGCCGCATCGAGGGCGCGGCGGTGGCGGCGCTGCTGATCGGGCTCGGCCGCTCGGCCGCGGTCTATTTCGCGCCGGAATTCGACGTGCTGATTCCCTATCTCATCATGATGCTCGTGCTGCTGGTCCGTCCGCAGGGCCTGTTCTCGACTGTGCAGACGAGGAAGGTGTGATGGCGCGCCAACTCGTCTTCGGCCTCGCGCTGATCGCGGCGCTCGCGGTCTTCCCGCTGTTCTCGCCCTGGTCGACGGTGATCCTCACCGTTGCCCTCTGTGAAGGGTTGGCGGCGCTCGGCATCATGGTGCTGCTGCGCGCTGGCCAGGTGTCCTTCGGCCATGGCCTGTTCTTCTCGTTCAGCGCCTATGCGGTGGCGTTCCTGGCGGCGGCGAAGGTCGGGCATGAGGCGCTGATCCTGATCCCCGTCGGCATGGCCGCGTCGGGCCTGCTTGCGGCGATTGTCGGCCTCTTCGTCGTGCGCTATCGCGCGATCTTCTTCGGCATGCTCAACCTCGCCATCTCCATGGTGTTCTTCTCGCTCTTGGAGAAGCTTTTTCCGATCACCGGCGGCGCCGACGGCAAGCGCGTGCCGCGCCCGACCTTTGCCGGCATCGAGTTCGGCCGCGAGCAGTTCGAGCTCGCGACCTTCTACGTCACGCTGGTGCTCTGCATCCTCGCCGCGCTCTTCGTCGCGCGCTACTTGCTCTCGCCCGGCGGCAAGGCGCTGGAGGCGATCAAGTCGAACGAGACGCGGCTCGAATATCTCGGCGTCTCCCCGCGAAAAGTGCTCTACGGCGCCTATCTGCTCTCCGGCTTGCTGGCGGGACTGGGCGGCGCGATCATCGCGCTGGTCTCCGGCCACGTCACGCCGGAGCTGGCCTATTGGGTGCGTTCCGGCGAATTCGTCTTCATCGCGATCCTGGGCGGCATCGGCGGCGTCGCCGGGCCCTTCCTCGGCGCGCTGATGTTCCAGATCATCCGCGGCTATGCCGCGGTCTATGCGCCCGAGACCTGGCATGCCGTGCTCGGCGTCATGCTGCTGGTCATCATCTTCTTCGCGCCAGCCGGGCTCTACGGCATCGTCGCGGGCAAGGGCGGCAGGCCGCAGCGCGAGGAGGGCGGGCGATGAGCGGCGTCATCCTCGAGGCGGACGACCTGCATCTGCGCTTCGGCGGCGTGCAGGCCGCGAACGGCGCCTCGCTCAAGGTCATGGCCAACGAGCGCATCGCCATCATCGGCCCGAACGGCGCCGGCAAGACCACCTTCATCAACCTCTGCACCGGCTACCTCAAGCCGCAATCCGGCCGTGTCGTCTTCAATGGGCAGGATGTGACGCGCCTGTCGCCACAGGCGATCACCCGCCTCGGCATCGGCCGCTCCTTCCAGATTCCTCAGCTCTTTCTCGACAATACCGTGATCGAGAACCTGCTGCTGGCGCTCTCGGCCCGTGAAGGCTCGTGGTCGCCCTTCCTCGCGATGCAGCGCCATCCGAAGGCAGAGGAGATGTGGGCGCTGCTCGATCTGGTCGGGCTCAAGGAGACCGGCAACCGCATCGTCCGCGAGCTGCCGGAGGGCATGCGCAAGCTGATCGATATCGCGGTTGCGCTCGCGCTCGAACCGAAGCTGATCTTCATGGACGAGCCGACCAGCGGCGTCTCCTCGACCGAGAAGTTCCAGGTGATGGATACGCTGACCCGGGTGCTCGATGCCCGCGCCACCACGGCGGTCTTCGTCGAGCACGACATGGACGTGGTCGCTCGCTACGCCAACCGCGTCGCAGTCTGGACCGGCGGGCGCATCGCCCATCAGGGCACGCCGGAGGAGATCCTCAGCCATCCGGAGGTGCGCGAGACCGTGATCGGGGTGGGGGTCTGAGATGCTGGAGATCAGGGAGCTCTCGGCGCAGATCGAAGGCGTGCAGGTGCTGCGCCGGGCCACGCTGTCGCTGGAGGAGGGCGCCACGGTCGCCCTGATCGGCCGCAACGGCGCCGGCAAGACCAGTCTGCTGCGCGCCATCATGGGCTTCATGAAGGTCACGGGCGGCGCGATCAGCTTCGATGGCAAGCCGCTCGATACGGTGAAGGCGCATGAGCGGCCGCGCCTCGGCGTCGGCTATGCGCCGGAGGATCGCCGGCTGTTCTCGACCTTCACCATCGAGGAGAACATCCGCCTGCCGGCCGAGGTAATGAAGCTCGGCGAGACGGAGATCGCCAGAAGGCTGGAGCGCATCTATGCGGTGCTGCCCGAACTCGCCGATCTGCGTCAGCGCCCGGCGGCCGGGCTCTCCGGCGGGCAGGGCAAGATGGCGGCGCTCGCCCGCGCGCTGATGGTCGGCAGCCGCGTCATCCTGCTCGACGAGCCCTTCCAGGGGCTCGCCCCGGTCCTGGCCAACCGCTATGCCGCAGCCCTGCGCGCCTTGCGCGACAGCCATCCCGACATCGCCTTGCTGATCACCGAATCCAACCCCAGTCTGCTGCGCAACTTCGCGGCTAAGGCTTATGCGATCGAGCGCGGCGAGGTCAGCGAAACACAGTTGGCCGAAAGCTCGCTCGCCGCGGCCGGGTTGCATTGAGACAAGACGAGACGGCATCGCCGTAGACGGAGACCATCATGACCCAGCACTTCATCAACGGCCGGCATGTCGCCGGCCGCACCGGCGAGACCATGGCGGTGCTCGCGCCGGCGACCGGCGAGGAATTCACCCGGATCGCCTGCGGCAACGCCGAGGACATCGACGACGCGGTGCGCGCGGCCCGCGCCGCCTATGAAGGCGCCTGGGGCAAATTGACCGCGGCCGAGCGCGGCCGGCTGATCTCCAGGCTCGCGCTCAAGGTCCAGGACCATTTCGACGAGCTGGCGCGGATTGAGGCGCAGGACACCGGCAAGCCGATGGCGCAGGCGCGCGCCGATATCGAGGCGACCGTGCGCTATTTCGAGTTCTACGGCGGCGCCGCCGACAAGGTGCACGGCCACATCATCCCGTTCCTCAACGGCTACAATGTCAGCGTCGTGCACGAGCCCTATGGCGTCACCGGCCATATCCTGCCCTGGAACTACCCGGCGCAGATGTTCGGCCGCTCGCTCACCGCCTCGCTCGCCATGGGCAATGCCGTGGTGCTCAAGCCCGCCGAGGACGCCTGCCAGACTGCGCTGCGCTTGGCTGAGCTTGCTACGGAAGTGGGCTTCCCCGATGGCGCGATCAACATCGTCACCGGCCGCGGCCATGAGGCGGGCGAGGCGCTCTGCCGCAATCCCGGCGTCGGCTTCATCTCCTTCACCGGCTCGCCGCAGGTCGGCCAGATCATCCAGAAGGCCTGCGCCGACAACTTCATCACCTGCACGCTCGAGCTCGGCGGCAAGTCGCCCCAGATCGTCTTCGACGATGCCGACTTCGAAGCCGCTGTGCCGATCGTCTGCAAGGCGATCGTCCAGAACACCGGCCAGACCTGCTCGGCCGGCAGCCGCGTGCTGGTCCAGAAGACTATCTATGACGACTTCGTCGGCGCCGTCGCCAAGCAGTTCTCCAAGCTGCGCGCCGGCACGCCCGAGATGGACCTCGATTGCGGCCCGGTGATCAACGCCAAGCAGCGCGGCCGGGTGCAGAGCTTCGTCGACCAGGCCCGCGAGCAGGGCATCCCGGTGCTGGCCGAGGGCGCGATCGCGCAGGGCGTGCCGAACGGCGGCTTCTATGTGACGCCGACCCTGTTCGGCCAGGTGCCGCGAGGCAACCGGCTGGAGCAGGAGGAGGTCTTCGGACCCGTCCTCGCCGCCTTCTCCTTTGACGACGAGGAAGACGCTGTGAAGCTCGCCAACTCGACCCCCTATGGCCTCGTTGCCGGCGTCTGGACCAATAATGGCGGGCGCCAGCAGCGCGTCGCCAAGCGCGTCCGCGCCGGGCAGGTCTTCATCAACGGCTATGGCGCTGGCGGCGGCATCGAACTGCCCTTCGGCGGCACCGGCAAGAGCGGCCACGGCCGCGAGAAGGGCTTCATGGCGCTGGAAGAGTTCGCCGTCGCAAAGACGATCGTGCACAAGCACGGATAATGGGGAACAGGTGGAGCGCGGCCAGGTTGTTCATCCTTAGGGAGTAGCTTGGGATCGCAAGCGAACAGGTCTTGCGCCCCATTGCGGGCGCAAGCATTGATTGACCCATGGGCATGCGGCCAGCCGGCGATACCGTCGATATTCTGGAGAAGTTGCTTGCGCCGCTGCAGGGCCGGCGCATCCTCGACATCGGCTGCGGCCGCGGCAACCTGTTGCAGGCGCTGGTGGAGCGGGGCGCCACCGTTGCCGGGCTCGATCCGGACGAGGCGATGCTGGAGATCGCGCAGGCGCTCGTGCCGAGCGCCACTCTGAAGCAGGGCTGCGCCCAGCTCCTGCCCTGGGATGACACCAGCATGCATGCCGCGATCTTCCTCAACAGCCTGCACCACGTCCCGATTCCCGACATGCTGCTGGCGCTCGAGGAGGCCGCGCGTGTCGTCGGCAAGGGCGGCAGCGTCATCGTCGTCGAATCGCTGTCTGAAGGGTCTTTTTTCGACACGCTGCGGCTGATCGAGGACGAGACCGAGGTCCGGCAGGCCGCACAGGATGCGATCGTCAGGGCGAGGCGCCGCGGCATCGTCAGCGAGATCAGGCAGGTCGAGTACGACCGGATCGAGACTTTTCCCGATGCCGAGGCTTTCCTGGCGCGCGCCGTGGCGATCGATCCGTCGCGCGAGGCGCGGGCGCAGGCGGCGCGCGGCAAGCTGATCGCCCGCTTCGAGGCGCTCTCGGAGCATGAGAAGGGCGGGTATGTCCTGCACCAGCCGCTGCGGCTGCATCACCTCAAGGCGCCGTTCGCGGCGAAGCCGGTTGGCCCTTCTGCAATGTTCGGTTGAGGCTCAGATTGCACCAGCTCCAGCCGGCTGATGGGGATCCTTCACCCGCCCCGGCCATTCGCTGGTGATCCCCGGCTGGACCGGCCGCTCCAGATAGGTCGAGAGCACGACATAGCTGCGCGTCGCGGTGACGCCGGGGACATCGTAGATCTTCGCCAGCAGGCCTTCGAGCGCATGTGTGCTCTCGGTCCGGACCTTGAGCATCATGCAGGTGTCGCCGGCGACCGAATGGATCTCCTCGACCTCGGGATGCGCCTCGATCGCCAGCAGCGTTGTTGTCTTGCCCCAGCCGGTGGTATCGACATGAACGAAGGCGAGTAGCGTCTTGCCGGTCGCTTCCGGCTCGATCAGCGCCGCGACCCGCTTGATCGCGCCGGAGCGCCGCAGCCGCTTCACGCGCTCATGCGCTGCCGGCGGCGACAGGCCGACGCGCTCGCCGAGATCGGCGTAGCTGATCGTTGCATCCTCGACCAGAACGCCTAACAGCTTTCGGTCCATCGCATCGAGTTCGCGCTCTGACCCGCGGCCACGCCGAACGCCATCTGTTTTTTCCAGCATTCGAGATTCCTCGATTGATCCAGAATTTCATTCGGTCATCCTGCGCAAATGGCGAATGAAAATCAAACTGGCGCTGGAGCAGCACGCATTCCCGCCGCGGCCTATGCGCTGTGCCTGTGCATCGGGCTGGTCGGCGCTAATTCGCTGGCGCTGGGGCCGATCGCGCCTCGCGTGGCGGAGAGCTTCGCCAGCGGTGTGCCGGCGGTGATGACGGCCTCCGCAGCCTTCGGCATCGGCACGGCGGCGAGCGCCCTGCTGCTCGCCGGGCTGATCGATCGCTTCGGAGCGGGCAGGGTGCTGCGCTACGCCCTGCTGGCTTTTCTCGCTGCGCTTGCGGCGAGCGGAGCCGCTCCCGTCCTGCCGGCTTTCGTCGGCGCGCAATTGCTGGCGGGGATCGCCGCTGGCCTCGCGCTGCCGTCGATCTATACGCTCGCCGCGCTGTCGGCGCCCGCCGGCCGCGAGAGCGACACGCTCGGCATCGTCCTGTTCGGCTGGACGCTCAGCATGGTCGCCGGCGTCTCGCTCTCGGCGGTGATCGCTGATCTCTTCGGCTGGCGCATGGTCTATGCCATCGTCGTCGTCGCCGGGCTCGCCGCCATGGCCGGGACCACGAAGCTGACCGCCGGTGGCTCTGCGACCGGGCGTGCGGCACCGTCGCCGCTCTCGGCCCTGCGCGTGCCCGGCATCGCGCCGCTGCTGCTCGCTTGCGCCGCCTTCATGGCCTCGTTCTATGGCGTCTACGCCTATGTCGGCGACCATCTGCATAGCGGTCTCGGCCTGCCGGTCAGCGCCGGCGGCCTGCTGGCGCTGTGCTACGGCCTCGGCTTCGGGGCGACGACCTTTCTCGACCACTGGATCGACCGGCTAGGCCCGGCTCGCCTGCTGCCGTTAATCTTCGCCGTGGTCGGCTGCGTCTATCTGGTGATGACCACCGCCTCGGCCTCTTACCCGACGCTGCTCGCCGTCGTCTTCTTCTGGGGCATGGCCAACCATGCGGCGCTGAACGTGCTGATCCTTCGGCTCGGCGCACTCGATCCTAGCCGTCGCGGCGCGATCATGGGGCTCAACAGCGGCGTCACCTATCTCGCCCTCTTCGCCGGGACGACGGGCTTCGGGCCGGTCTATGCGTATGCAGGCTTTCCGGCGCTGGCCGGCCTGGCGGTTGCGCTGATGCTGGTCGCGGCGCTCGCCGCGGCGCTGGCGCCCCGCGCCGCGACGGTGAGCGACCAGCCCGCCGCCTGAGCCTCACATCTGGATGATATGCCGGATCGTCCGGCCTTCGTTCAGCGCGTCGAAGCCCTCATTGATCCCCTCGAGCGGGCTCGAACTGGTCCAGAGCTTATCGACCGGCATGCGGCCGCGCTGGTAGAGGTCGATGAAGCGCGGAATGTCGCGGACCGGGATGCACGAGCCGACATAGGAGCCCTTCAGCGTCCGCTCCTCGCCGACGAGCCGGACGGGGGCCAGCGCCATCGTGTGCGCGGGATTGGCGAGACCCGCCGTCGTGGTCGTGCCGCCGCGCCTTGTGATCTGGTAGGCGAGCTCCAGCGCCTTGACCGAGCCGGCCATCTCCAGCCCATGGTCCACGCCGCCTTTGGTCGCCGCGCGGATCGCCTCGACGACATCGGGCGCACCGGCATTGAAGGTGTCGGTCGCGCCGAGCTCGCGGGCGATCCTGAGCTTCTCGTCCGAGAGATCGACGGCAATCACACGGGAGGCGCCGCAGGCAACGGCGCCGAGCAAGGCAGAGAGGCCGACGCCGCCCAGACCAACGACAGCCGCCGTCTCGCCGGCCCGGACCTTGGCGGTGTTCACGGCAGCGCCGACGCCGGTCAGCACGGCGCAGCCAAACAGCGCCGCGATCTCGTGCGGGATGTCGGCCTCGATCTTCACAAGGGAATGGCGCGACATCACCGTGTGCTCGGCGAAGGCGGAGACACCGACATGATGGTTCACCGGCTTGCCGTTCTGCGAAAGCCGGCGCCCGCCGGCCATCAATTCGCCGATGCCATTGGCGGCGTTGCCGGGCTCGCACAAGGCAGGGCGCCCCTCGCTGCACGGCGCGCAGTGGCCGCAGGAGGGCACGAAGACCATGACGACGCGGTCGCCCTTCCTGAGGTCGGTGACGCCGGGGCCGACCTCCTCGACCTCGCCGGCAGCCTCATGGCCGAGCACCATCGGCACCGGGCGCGGCCGGTTGCCGTCGATCACCGAGAGGTCGGAATGGCAGAGGCCCGCGGCGCGGACCTTGACCAGCACCTCGCCCATCGCCGGCGGAGCGAGCTCGACCTCTTCGATCCGGAGCGGCTTCGACTGCGCATAGGGTGCGGTGACGGGGCTGGCGTGCAGCACGGCGGCGCGGGTCTTCAAGGCGTATCCTCGTGGCTTCGATTTTCCCTTTCTCAGCCCTCATCCTGAGGAGCGATCGCAGATCGCGTCTCGAAGGATGCTCCAGATGGAAACGGAGCCTCCTGAAGCATCCTTCGAGACGCCGCTGAAGCGGCTCCTCAGGATGAGGCTGAGGATGGGCGCGAGAGTGGGCGGCGGCGCCACTGCCTGTCAAAGACGAAATCCCGATCAGCCGTATAAGGCGGGCGGATCGGTCTCGTCGCCGAGCGTCGCGGTCCAGCGCTCGTCGGCGACGAGGCCGCGCAGGATCTCCCAGGAGAGCTGGCCGATGGCGCGGGCCGCGGCCGTCATCGGCCGCTCCGTCGAATAGGCGAGGTAGACCTTGCGATAGAGCGACGGCTCTTCCAGCGGCCAGGTCTGGAAGATGCCGGCCTTCTCCTGCGCTCTGACCGCCATGCGCGGCAGGATGCTGTAGCCGAGGCCACGCTCGGCCAGGCGCTTGATCTGTGTATAGGATTCGATCTCGACTGCGGCGTGGACGGTGGCGTTGATGCCCGCTGCGGCTTCGTCGATCTGGTCGCGCAGGCCATGGCCCGGCCCCGGCAGGATCAGGTCGAGCCCGGCGGCTTGCGTCAGCGTCACCGCCTGGCCCGCCGGCGTCTTCAGCGCCGTCAGTGCCGACACACCGAACAGGCAGAGCTCTTCGGTCAGGACATGGTGGATGCCGAGCCCCTTCGGGTCCGATGTCGAATAGATCACCGCGAGATCGACTTCGCCCTTGCGCAGCCAGTCGAGCACGAAGCCGCTCATCGCCTCGGCGACGCGGATGCGCACATCCGGAAAGCGCTCCTGCGTCGCCTCGATCAGCGGGACGCTGAACTGCTCGCTGACCGTGCCGGGCAGGCCGATGCGGACCTCGCCGGCCGGCGCCGCCTGCTCGCCGCGGACGCTGTCACGCAGTTCGGCGAACTCGGCGAGGATGATGCGGGCTTTCGTGAGCAGACGCTCGCCGGCCTCGGTCGGCTGCACGCCGCGCGTGCCGCGATGAAGCAGGGCGACGCCGAGCTCGTCCTCCATATGGCGCAGATGCTGGCTCAGCGCCGGCTGCGCCACCCTGAGCTTGAGTGCTGCCTTGGAGAATGAGCCCTGTTCGACGATGGCCGTGAAATAGCGCAACTGGCGCAGATCCATCGCCGCCCCGTTCCCTCTCATTGGCTCGCGAGCGCGAGCTTTCGCTTATGCAGACTAGAGCGAAGCCTTATTGGCCGTCCACTCCGCAGGCGTGCATCTTTCCCTTCCGGCAAGGCCTGACGCGACACGAGGGCCGCCCGGCGAAGAAGACGGCGCCCGACGCCGCTCCCCTTTCACCCGGAGGAACGCCATGTCGAAGCTGCTCACCCCCTCCCTTGATCGCCGCGGTTTCCTGTCCGGCGCGGCGGCGCTCGCCGTCGGCGCGGCCTTGCCCGGCGGCGCACTCGCAAAGGCGCCGCTCGCGAACAGTCAGGTGCCCTATTACTACCGCTTCGCGCTTGGCCAGGCTGAGGTCACGGTCGTTTCCGATGGGCCGCTGCCGCTCGGCGATCCCGGTTCCAGCTTCCTCGGCCTGCCGAAGGAGCAGGTCTACGGCCTGCTCGAGACGAACTTCCTGCCCAAGGACAATGTCGTGCTCGAGCAGAATGTGCCGATCGTCAATTTCGGCGACCGGCTGGTGATGTTCGACACCGGCATGGGCTTCTCCAAGGCCTTCGGCCCGACCACCGGGCGCCTGCTGAAGAGCATGCAGGAGGCCGGCATCGACCCGGCGTCGATCGACGCGATCGTCTGCAGCCATGCCCATATCGACCATACCGGCGGCATCTGCTCGGCCGATGGCAAGCCGAACTTCCCGAACGCACAGATCTATATCAGCCAGGTCGACCATGATTACTGGCTGGAGGACGCCAGGCTCGGCACGCCATTCAAAGCCTTCGGCGAGCATGCCCGCGCCAACTTGCGGCCGGTGCGCGACCGCATCGTCTTCTTCAAGGACGGCCAGGAATTCCTGCCGGGCGTGACCGCGATCTCGGCGCCGGGCCACAGTCCCGGCCACACCATCTTCAACGTCTCCTCCGGTGGAAAGTCTTTCACCTTCCTCGGCGACCTGACCCACCACCCGATCCTGCTGACCGAGAATCCGCGCGTCGAGTTCGCCTATGACTGGGATCCGAAGATGTCGGTGCAATCGCGGGTGAAGCTGCTCACCATGCTGGCTGAGCAGAAGACGCCGGTGATGTCCTATCACTTCGCCTGGCCGGGCTTCGGCAACCTTGCCAAGGCGGGCGATGGTTTCCGATACTACCCGGCGCCGATGCAGATGCTGCGCGGCTGAGCTGCTCCTCCCCCAGGCTCAGTCCGTGCGGCGGCCATGGGTGCCTGGGCGCGGCCCCGGGCACCCATGGCCACAATCATTGTCGACGCTGCAGCGAATTGCAGCGTCCTGACTTCACACAAGAACCACCATCGTCATCCTGGGCGAGCGCAGCTCGTCCCGGGATCCATCGTAAGGCTCTTTGGTCTACGATGGATCCCGGAGCTGCGCGGCTTCGCCGCTTGTCCAGGATGACAGAGTGGCTCCGAGTAAAATCCGCGCGACTAATCCTCGTGCAGCGGGCGCGGCACCGTCACGGGCCGCGCTTCGCGCGCCTGCGCAGCAAGCCGCACCGGCGCATTGACCGCGCCGAAGCCGCCATAGCCGCCGCGCCGCTCGACGATCTCGAAGAAGAAGCGCTGGGCGAAGACGTGGGTGTAGACCTGCAGGAACTCGGCCTCGCCGTCGCGGTCGTAGAGGATGTGGTGCTCGCGCAGCCTGTCGAGGAAGGCCGGCTCCAGCCCGTAACGGGCTTCGAGATCGTCGTAATAGTTCTCGGGGATATCGAGGAAATCGAGCCCCGCCGCGCGCATCGCCGCCACCGCCGCGAAGATATCAGGCGAGGTGAAGGCGATGTGCTGCACGCCCGAGCCAAAATGCTCGGAGACGAAGCGCGAGGACAGGGTCCGCGTCGCCTGCGAGCCGTTGAGGATCATCCGGACCGAGCCGTCGGCACTGACCAGCGGCCGGCTCTGCACCAGCCCGGCAGGGTCGGCGATGGCGAGCTGCGGGATGCGGTCGAGCGCGAACAGCGAGGTGTAGAACAGCAGCCAGGACAGCATCTCGTCATAGTCCATCGACTGCGAGATGTGGTCGACTTCGGTGAGCAGGGCAGGGGTGTTGCTGTTGGCGTCGGACGCGATGAAGTCGTCGCGCCAGCTCTGGGCGCCGTCCGGGCGCGGTTCGGTGAAGTAGATCAGGCTGCCGCCGACGCCGCGGATCGCCGGAATCTCCATCTCGCCCGGCCCGACAGGCTGCTCGAAGGTCGTGTCCTTCAGCGCGCGGGCGCGGACCATCGTCGCCGCGACATCGCCGACGCGCAGCGCCAGCGCGCAGACGCCGGGCCCGTGCATGATCGCATGCGATTGGGCGAAGCCGTCTTTCTCGGTGTTGACGATCAGGTTGATGCCGCCCTGGCTCCAGCGAGTCACGGACTTGCTGCGATGCTCGCCGCTTCTGTGGAAGCCGAGTGCGCCGAACAGGCCGCTCAGCGCCTGCGCCGGTTCTTCGTCGAGCGCGAACTCGATGAACTCGACGCCGAGCAATGGCGCGCGGTCCGGCATCTCGGCCTTGGCGGGATCGCTCAGGCGAGTGGTCTGGTCGGCAAGCTGGATCAGCGAGCGCAAACCGTCGACGGCGACGCGCTTGGCCGAGCCGGCGCGGAACTGGTCGTTGAAGATTTCGAGCGAGAGCGGGCCGGCATAGCCGGTCGCCTCGACCGCCCGGAGGAAATCGGCGACGGGCAGGTCGCCTTGGCCAGGGAAGTTGCGGAAGTGCCGGCTCCAGCTCAGCACGTCCATGTCGAGCTGCGGCGCGTCCGCGAGCTGGACCAGCTCGATCCGGTCACCGGGGATCGAGGCGATCGGCTCTACCGGCGAACGCCGCGCCAGCGTGTGGAAGGAATCGAGGATCAGGCCGATGCGCTCATGGTTGGCGCGGCGCACGATCTCCCAGGCGTCGCGGTAGTCGTTGACATGGCGGCCCCAGGCCAACGCCTCGAAGCCGACGCGCACGCCGTGCTTCGCAGCGAGGTCGCCGAGCTCGTTGAGGTCGTGCGCGGCGCGGTCGATGCCCCCCAGCGATTGCGGCGAGACGTTCGAGCAGATCAGCATCAGCTTGGCGCCGAGCTCGTTCATCAGTTCGAACTTGCGCCGCGCCCGTTCGAAGGTGCGCCCGCGCAGCGGCTCCGGCATGCCCTCGAAATCGCGGAAGGGCTGGAAGGCGACGATGCCGAGCCCGAGATCGGCAATCATCTTGCCGACATCGCGCGGATTGCCGTCGAAGGTCAGGAAATCGTTCTCGAAGACCTCGACCCCGTCGAAACCGGCGGCAGCGATGGCGCGCAGCTTGTCGGCGAGGTCGCCGGAGAGCGAAACGGTGGCGATCGAGGTCGGGTTCATGGCTCAGGCCGCTTCCGTCATCGCGCCGCCGAGGAAGAGCTGGCCGACGCGCGGATCGGCGAGGATGTCGGCCGCCGGGCCTTGCATGCGGGTCTGGCCGAGCTCCAGCACGAGGCCCTCGTCGGAGATCTCCAGCGCCGAGCGGGCGTTCTGCTCGACCATCAGGATGGTGACGCCCTTGGCGCGCAATTCCTTCAGGATGCCGAAGGTCTCCTGCACCATCATCGGCGAGAGCCCGATCGAGGGCTCGTCGATCAGCACGAGCTTGGGGTCGAGCAGCAGGCCGCGCACGATCTCGAGCTGCTTCTGCTGACCGCCGGAAAGCGTCGAGGCCTGGACGTCGGCCTTGGCGCGCAATGACGGGAAGCGGTCCAGTGCCGCTTCGATCCGCTTGGGCATGTCGGTGATGTGGCTGCCGGCCGCGACCGCGCCGAGCTCGATATTGTGGCGCACCGAGAGCTCGGGGAAGATGTTGCGGCCCTGCGGCACATAGCAGATGCCGTCTTCGAGCAGCTTGCGCTGGTTCCAGTTGGTGATCTCCTGGCCTTCCAGCCGGATATGGCCCTCGCGCACCTTGAGCAGGCCGAAGATCGCCTTGAACACGGTCGACTTGCCGGCGCCGTTCGGGCCGATCACCGTGGTGATCGCGGCGCGCGGCACCTTGAACGTCGTGCCATTGAGGATGGTCATGGCGCCGTAGCCGCCGACCACGCCGTCGAGTTCGAGGATGGGGGTCATTCTCGTCTCCGTTCCCATTCACGTCATTCTCGGGCGGAGCGCAGCGCAGACCCGAGAATCTCTTTCAGGAGATGCTCGGGTCAAGCCCGAGCATGACGGCTAGTGCCCCAGGTAAGCTTCGATCACAGCCGGATTGGCGCGGACCTCGGCCGGGGTGCCCTCGGCCAGGACTTTGCCCTCGGCCAGCACGATGACACGCGAGCACAGCGACATCACGAAATCCATGTTGTGCTCGATCACCACGAAGGTCGCGCCCTGCTCGGCATTGATCGCGCGCAGGCGCTCCTTGAGGTCGCCGAGCATGGTCAGGTTGACGCCACCGGCCGGTTCGTCGAGCAGGACGAGGCGCGGGCCGGCCATGAAGGCCATCGCGGCGTCGAGGAGCTTCTGCTGGCCATAGGACAGCCCGCCGGCCTTGGCCTCAGTGAGATGGCCGAGCTTGAAGAAGCCGATCATCTGCTCGGCCTTGGCCGAAAGCCCGGCATCGCGCGCGCCGAAGAAGCGCGAGAGCATGGTGCCCTCGTGCTCCTGGCCGGCGAGGATCAGGTTCTCGCGCACCGAGAGCTCAGGGAAGACCTGCAGCAGCTGGAAGGTGCGGCTGACGCCGAGCTTGTTGAGCTCTGAGGGGCGCATATTGGTGACGTCACGCCCGTCGAGCTTGACAGCGCCCTCGGTCGGCTCGAGCTGGCCGAGGATGCAGTTGAACAGGGTCGACTTGCCGCAGCCGTTGGGGCCGATGATGCCGAGGATCTCGCCTTCATTGACCTTGAAGGAGACGCCGTTCACCGCCTTGATGCCGCCAAAGGCCTTGTGCAGGTTCGAGACTTCGAGGACCTGGCTCATCGCGCGCCCCCCTTCTTGCCGGTGAGCTTCACCCAGCCGCGTTCGAGCAGGCCGCTCATCCCCTGCGGGCAGGCGATCAGCAGCAGCATGACGATCGCCGCGAAGATGATCAGGTAGAGCGAGCCGGCAAAGCGCAGCCATTCCGGCAGCACGACGCCGAGCAGCGCCCCGATGAACGGCCCGAGCAGGTAGCCGGCGCCGCCAGCGACCACCATCAGCAGCAGGAAGAAGCTCTGCGACAGCGAGAAGGGCGAGGGGTCGATGAACTCGACCAGCGGCGCATAGAGCGCCCCGGCGAAGCCCGCATAGGCCGAGCCGATCGCGAAGGCGAGCAGCGTGTACATGCGGGTGTCGATGCCCAGACTCGCGGCGCGGATCGGATTCTCGCGGAGCGCCGTGAACGCGCGGCCCCATGGCGAGCGGATCATCCACCAAAGCACGACGGCAAGCAGGAAGGTGACGACGACGACGAAGCGGTGGAAGGCGAGCGCGCCGTCGAGCTTGAGGCCGAAGAAGCTCGGCCGCGCGATGTTGGAGAGGCCGAAGACGCCGCCGGTCAGCCATTGCTCATTGCGCAGCACGAGCCAGATCAGCGTCGAGAAGGCCAGTGTGACGAAGGCGAGGTAGTGTGCCTTGACCCTGAGTGCCGGGAAACCGAGCACGAGCCCGACCGCGAAGGTGAGCAGGCCCGAGATCGCGAAGGAGGCGTACCAGTTCAGCCCGACCTTGCTGGTCAAGAGCGCCGTCGCATAGGCGCCGATGCCCATGAAGGCGGCCTGCGCCAGCGACTTCAGGCCGGCATAGCCGAGCGTCAGGTTGAGCCCCATCACGGCGACGCTCATCACCAGCCAGAGCGAGAGCACATAGGTGCCGTAACGGCCCATGCCGGAGGGGACGAACCAGAGGATGGCCGCAGCGGCGACCAGCGTCAGCAGCGTGCCGTCGACGAAGCCGGGCAGGGGCAGGCGGCGCGCCGCCGGGGCGGTGCTGTGGGTTGCGGGCGCGGTCATACCCGGCGCTCCTCTTTGCGGCCCATCAGGCCTTCAGGCTTGACGAGGATGACGATGACCAGGAGCACCAGCGGCACGGCGAGCCGATAGGAGGTCGAGATGTAGGCTGCGGCCATGCTGTCGACGATGCCGACGATCAGCCCGCCGACCAGGGCGCCGCGGACCTGGTTGAAGCCGCCGACGATCGCCGCGATGAAGGCGAACAGGCCGATCACCTCACCATTCGAGAACTTCGCCAGATAGATCGGCGAGATCAGTACCGAGGCGACGACGGCGAGCGCCGCGTTGATCACGAAGGTCAGCAGCACCATGCGCTCGACCGGTATGCCGAGGATGCGCGCCACCGTCGGGTTCTGCGCGGTCGCCTGCATCTGGCGGCCGAGCCGGGTGCCGCCGACGAACCATTGCAGCAGGCCGATCACGCCGAAGGCGACCGCGATGATCGCGACATGCTGCAGCGAGATCGCCGCGCCGAAGACCGAGATCGTCTCGGTCGGCACGAAGGAGGGGAATTTCTGCGCCTCGGCGGAGAAGCCGTCCTTGGCGCCTTCTTTCATGATGATCGACAGCGCCATGGTTGCGATGGCGAGCGGCAGGACGCCGTGCCGGATCATCGGATCGACCACCGCAAGCTTGAAGCCGACGCCGAAGATAAGGATGAAGGCGGCGATGCCGATCAGGGCGCCCAGCCAGATTGGGGCGCCGAACAGCTTGATCGCGAGCAGCACCAGCACCGCCGGCAGCATCACGAACTCGCCCTGGGCGAAGTTGATCGTCTGCGAGGTCTGCCAGACCAGGGTGAAGCCGATTGCGGCGAGGGCGTAGATCGCGCCCGTGGCGATGCCGGCGATGAGATAGGCGAGGAATTCGGCCATGGCTTTGCTCTCGCTCGTGTGGCGATGGTCGGCTCGACCTTGCCCCTTCCCCTTGTGGGGAGGGGATTGGGGTGGGGGTGGTGCCGCTTGGCGATCGGTCGCAGAGAAAGCGCCGGATCAGCGGATTCGTCTTCTCGATCTCGGTGGAGCCCGCCTTTGCGACCCCCACCCCTGCCCCTCCCCACAAGGGGGAGGGGTTTCGGTCGCGATTCTTACGGGTTGATCTTCGGCAGGGTCGCCGTGATCACCTGCTTGCCGTCCTTGACCTCGGCGAGGAAGCTCTCGCGGTCGAGGTCGCCGTTCTTCTCGACAGTGGTCTCGATCAGGATGCCCGGCTCTTCCGAGGTCTTGATCGTCGCGCCGCGCAGCGTGTCGGCGACACCCTTCTTGTCGAACTTCTTCTGCTTCTCGGTCGCCCACTTCACCATGTAGACGGCCATGTAGCCCTTCAGGCCGTTATGGTCGGAGGCATAGTTGTACTTGGCCTGGAACTTTTTGCCGAACTCCTGGAAGGCCGGGATCGGTGCGTCGATCGAGAGACCGACATGGCCCTTGACGCCGTTGGCGGCATCGCCCGCGAGCTCGATCACTTTGGCGCCGAGCAGGGTGGTCTCGCCGACCATCGGCTTGGTGATGCCCTGCTGCTTGGCGGCGCGCAGGAAACGGGCGCTCTCCTCCTCGTTCAGATAGACGAAGATCGCGTCGGCGTTCGAGTTCTTGACCTTGATGGCGTCGGCGGCGAAGTCGGCCTGGCCCTGCTCGGTCGAGACGTCCACGGCGAGCTTGATGCCTGCCTTCTCCAGCTCCGGGATGATCGCGTCGCGGCCACCCTTGCCGAAGTCGTTGTTGACCCAGACAACGGCGACCGAGCCGGCCTTGACCGTGTCCTTCAGATATTTGGCGATCTTGGGCATCGCCGCCGTCTGGCTGAGCGAGGTCCGGAACAGGTACTGGTTGCCCTGCTTGGTCAGGCCGGCCGCCTCGCCACCGACGAGCTGGGCGATCTCGGCACGCTGGGCGATCTGCATGGACGCGCCGATCGGGCCGGAGAAGACCGGGCCGAGCACGGCATAGGTGCCCTCGTCGATGGCGCGCTGCACGGCGGCGCGGGTGTTACCCGGATTGGTCTGGGTATCATAGTGGACGATCTCGATCTGCTTGCCGAGGATGCCGCCCTTGGCGTTGATGTCGGCGACGGCGAGGTCGATGCCGTTCTTCCAGTTGGTGCCGGCGGTCGCGCCCGCGCCCGAAAGCTCGACGACATCGACCAACTTGACCTTGTCCTGCGCCAGCGCCGGCAGGCTGACAGCCATGCCGAGCGCGGCAGCAATGATCCAGTGCTTCTTCATCTTCGTCTCCTCCACTTAGTCTTACGTTTCTTGATCCCCGCCCGGTGCTTTTCCGGGTCGTCTTGTTCAGGCCGCCCGTTCAGCGCCCTCGCGGGCTGCGATCACCGCGTCGAAGGCGGCGCCGATGACTGCTTCCGATGCTTCCAGCCCGGTGAACAGCCTGAAAGCGTCGACGCCCTGATAGATCGCGAGCTCCCGCCCGGTCATCACCGTCGCGCCGGCCTTTTGCGCCGCTTTCAGCAGCGGTGTCCAGAGTGGGTGGTAGACCGCATCCCCAATCCATTGCGACGCCTGGATTGCGGCCGCCTGGATCGGGATACCGCGATCCGGCAGCATGCCGATCGGGGTGCCGTTGACGATGCCGGCGGCGCCCTCGGCCGCATCCTCGGCGCTGGCCGTGATCGTGGTTTCGGCGCGCGCACCCAACGCTGCGGCAAGCGCCTCGGCCTTGTTGCGGTCCGTATCGTAGAGCCTGAGCTGGCTGACGCCGCAGCCGGCGAGCGCAAAGGCGATCGCCTTGCCGACACCGCCCGCGCCGATGATCGCGACCGGCTTGTCGCCATCCTGCCGGCCGAGCCGGCGATAGGCCGTGGCGAAGCCTGATGCATCGGTGTTGTGGCCGACCAGCCTGCCATCGTCGACGACGACGGTGTTGACCGCGCCCATCGCCTCAGCCTGCTCGGACAGCCCGTCGAGCAACGGCACGACCGCTTCCTTGTAGGGGAAGGTGACGTTGATGCCGGAGAAGCCGAGGCGGCGGATGCCGTCGAGCATGGCGGCAAGATCGTCTCTGCCAGCGCCCGCGACCTCGATCAGATGGTAATGCGCCTCGATGCCGGCTGCACGCGCCGCCGCCTCCTGCGCCGCCGGCGTCGCCGAATGCGCGATCGGCGAGCCGATCAGCCCGAGCAGCACCCGCTTGCTCTTCCTGGCGGTGAGGATGGTCGACATTCCGGTCCCTTTGGCGCCCGTCTTGGCAGGCTTCATCAGTCGCTTGGAGATAAGCCGATTTGAAGCGCTAACGCGATAACCAATTTGTCGCGAATGCCTAACCTGATGTTATCTTTCAGCGGAACGGTGCCAACCGTGGTCCGACCACTGCGTTCATCTCCTCGCGCAGCAGCTTCACAAAGGTCTCGGCATAGAGCGAGAGCGCCTTGTCGTTCTTCATCGCGACATAGGTCTGGAAATGCGTCGGCTCCTCGATCGGGATGGTGGCGATGCCCTGCATCGAGTCGTGCGCGACGGTGAACTGGTCGATGATGGCGATGCCGAGCCCGGCCCGGACCAGCGAGCAGACCGTGGTGCCGAAGCGCGCCTTGATCGCCATCTCGTAGCGCAGATTCTGGCGCTGGAAGATCTCGCTCATGATCCGGCCGTAAGGGTCGGTCGGATCGATGCCGATCAACTGGTGCTGGACGATCTCGCGGGCCGAGATGCTGCTGTAGCCGGCAAGCGGATGGCCTTGCGGAACGATGCAGAGCAATTCGCCCATCGCCAACGGCATGAAATCCAGGCCGGGATGATCCAGCTTGTAACTCATCGCCACGATTTCGCCCTTGCCAAGCAGGAGATAGTCGAGCGCTTCCTCGATCTTGAGGATGTTGATGTCGATATGCAGGTCGGGGTGCTTGCGCCTGAGGCGCTCGATCGCGCGCGGCACCATGACATGGCAGATGCTGGGCACCGAGCCGAGCTTGAATTCGACATCGCCGCCCCGTTCGATCCGCGCCAGCATCGAGTGCAGGTCGTCGACCTTGCGGTAGACGCCGTTGATCTGCTCGAAAATGTCCTTGGCCTCGGGCGTCGGCACATACCGTCCGTGCTTGCGCTCGAACAGCTTGAGCCGGAGCGAGCGCTCGGTGTGCTTCATCAACCGGCTGATGCCGGGGGCGGAGACATTGAGCAGCTTTGCCGCGCCGGCGATCGTGCCGGTGATCATGATCGCCCGGATCACCTCGATCTGGCGCAGCGTCAGCATGGATGGCGTTTCCTCGCTCCGCTTGTTTGACGATAAGCGGAGGCGAGGGCGAAGAAGCTGTCAAGACTATACGTATTGCCCGTTGAGGCTGATTGACTTTAGCGAGCCTTTGCTTGTCAGTTGACCTCACGTCGTCAATCAGTCCGGGGGGATGAGATGGCTGACCAGATTCATCCGGCGGCGCCGCATCACCTGCCGGCTTTCGTCACGAGCCCAGGTGGCACGGATGTCCTGATGATGGTCGCGGCGATCATTCTGATCGCCGCGGTGCTCGGCGTCGGGCTGCTATTTCTGCGCCTGCACACCTTGCCGGAGCGCATCGCGCACAAGTCGCACAAGCTGCAATTCGAGATCGTGGCCGTGCTCGGGCTGCTCGCCTTGTTCACGCATGTGCACCTGTTCTGGGTCATCGGCCTGCTGCTCGCTCTGATCGACGTTCCCGACTTCACCGGCCTGTTCAGCCGCATGGCCGGCTCGCTCGAGAAGATCGCCGGCATTGCGCCGGGCCGCGGCGGCGATGCGGCGTCCGACGTTGAGCATGGCATCGCCCCACAAGGCGACTTACCGCCGCCGCCGGTCGTGGCCGCCGCGCCGGCTGGCCAGCACTGAGAGGCGGCGATGCTCGAACTTCTCATCTGCGCTCTCTTCACCCTCGTTCCGGACTATCTTTACCGTCGGTACGGGCAGGGCAAACGGCTGGGCAAGGAGATCACGCTCTACTCGGCATGGTTCGAGCTGCGCTGGGGCATCGTCACCTGCGTGATGCTGACGGTCGGGCTGATCACGGTGATCTTCTACAACCACCCCTCGACGACATCGGCGACCGTGTTCTTCCGCAGCGTCCCAATCATTCCGGAGATCAATGGCCGGGTCGCGCAGGTCCATGTCGGCGTCAGCGGCAAGGTCGCGCAGGGCGAGCCGATCTTCACCCTCGACAGCACCAGTCAGCGGGCGGCAGTCGAGACCGCGCGGCGCAAGCTCGCCGAGGTCGATGCGGCGCTGGTGGTCGCGAAGGCCGACATCCTGACCTTCGACGGCAAGATCCAGGAGGCGAAGAGCGCGCTGCAGCAGGCGCTCGACGAGTTGCAGACCAAGCGCGAACTCAAACGGCGCAACGACGACATCGTCGCGACCCGCGAGATCGAGCGCCTCGAGAACATCACAGCCGGGCGCGAGGCCACGGTCGCCTCGACGACGGCGTCGCAGGCGGCCGCCCAGACCAAGATCTCGACCTTGCTTCCGGCCGAGCGCGCCAGCGCAGAGGCCGCACTGGCGCAGGCCGAGGTCGAGCTTGGCAAGACCGTGGTGCGGGCCGGTTTCAACGGCCATGTCGAGCAGTTCACGCTGCGGCCCGGTGACATCGTCAATCCGTTCATGCGCCCGGCTGGCGTGATCATTCCAGAGGAGGCTGGCCGTGGCCGGCTTCAGGCCGGCTTCGGACAAATCGAGGCGCAGATCATGAAGGTCGGCATGGTCGCCGAGGTGACCTGCATCTCGAAGCCTTGGACCGTGATCCCGATGGTCGTGACCGGGGTGCAGGACTTCATTGCCGCCGGTCAGCTCCGCAGCGGCGACCAACTGATCGACGCTCAGCAGGTGGTGCGTCCAGGTACGATCCTGACCTATATGGAGCCGCTCTATCCCGGTGGGCTCGACGGTGTGACGCCGGGGTCGAGCTGCATCGCCAACGCCTACAGCAACAACCACGACATCATCGCCGACAAGAACACCGGCACGTTGCGTAGGATCGCACTGCACGCGGTCGACGCGACCGGCGTCGTTCACGCCATGTTGCTGCGCATCCAGGCGCTGGTGCTGCCGATCCAGACGCTGGTCTTCAGCGGCCACTAGCGGCTGCTGGCGGCCTCCTTGGCTTGGGGCGAGGCTGCTCCGGCTGGCTGGCCATCGTACCCGTCGACCGGAACGCCTCGACGTTTTCTGCGCCGCTGCGCATCGCTTCGCTCATGCGGCCGTCATGCATCATGCCGTAATTCTCGAGCTGGGCGTCGTGGATGCAGCCGTCCATCCGATTACAGGCCGCTACCGGGCCCGTGGGCAGGCTAGAACACAAGGCGATAAGTGCCGACGCCGCAAGCGCGCCGGCGGTGATCCGGGAGATCATCGGCGTTCTCCGTGATCGTCAGGCGAGGCGAAACGGCCTTACTTGCGGCTCTTCTTCTTATATTGGGCATGGAACTGGTCGGCCATGCTGCGCAGGGCCCGGCCGATATTGGCGTATTCGTACTCGTTGAGATTGGCGAGCGAGGCGCGGCCGGCCGGCTGCTTCGTGCCGAAGCCGCGCCCTGGTAGCAGCACGATCCCGGTCTCGTCGGCGATGCGGAACAGGAAATCGCCCGCGGCCGAGCGCTCCAGTACCCATTTGGCGAAGTCGTCGCCATAGAGCTTGCGCGCGATATCCTCGAGGTCAAGCAAAGTGTAGTAGTCGACAGCGTTGGGATCGCTGTCCTGCTCGATGCCGAGCTCACGATAGAGCGCCGCCTCGCGCCGGCGGATCAGCTTCTTCAGCTCGGCCTTGTAACTGTCGTTCTCGTCCATCAGCGCAAACAGCGAGAACAGCACCATCTGGACCTGCTGCGGCGTCGAGAGGCCGGCGGTGTGGTTGAGCGCCACCGCCCGGCTATCGGCGACGATGCGGTCGATGAAGCGCAGCGAGCGCACATCCGGCAGGAGCGAACCATAGCGGTGGTCGAGGCCCTTCTTGGCCTTTTCGGGCAGTGCGTCGAGCGCGCCGTCGAAGACGTTCTTTTTATGCGTGGCGATGACGCCGAGGCGCCAGCCGGTCGCTCCAAAATATTTCGAGAACGAGTAGACCAGCATGGTGTTCTGCGGGCAGGTCGCGAACAGCGAGCGGAACTCGTCGGCGAAGGTGCCGTAGACGTCGTCGGTCAGGATGAACAGGTCCGGCCGGTGCTCCCTGACGATCGCGGCGACACGGTCGAGGCTGCGATCGTCCATCTTGACCGAAGGCGGATTGCTCGGATTGACGCAGAAGAATATCTTGATCGCCGGGTCCTTGAGCTTGTCGATCTCCTCGTCCGGGAACTGCCAGCCCTTGGCGGGATCGGCGTTGATCGCGACCTCCTCCAGCCCGTACTCGTCGAGCTCCGGGATCTCGATATAGGGCGTGAACACCGGCAGCCCGATCGCGACCTTGTCGCCGCGCTTGAGCAGGCCGTTCTGCTTCAGCGTGTTGAAGATATAGGCCATCGCCGCGGTGCCGCCCTCGACGGCGAAGAGGTCGATGCTGCCGGCGAGCAGGAAGCCGCCGATCATCTCCTTGACGATGTATTGCTTGACGATCTCCTCGCCGATCCGGAGCATCCGCGGCGGCACAGGATAGTTGCTGCCGAGAATGCCCTCGACCATCTCGTGCAGGAAGTCGGAGGGGGGCAGGCCGAGCTGGTCGCGGACATAGCTCAAGGCGCGCCCGAGGAAGAGGACGCCCGGCTGGTCGCGATGCTCGGCGGTGAAGCGCTCGAACCTTCCCTCGATGCCTTCGATCTTCGGCAGGCCGCCGACGCCGTTCTCCATGTAGGAGTAGGAGAGCTCGGCCTCGGCCACGGCGAAGAGACCGAGCCGGAAGAAGGCGCGGCGGGGCAGGGTGGCCAGGAAATTCGGATTGCCCCGGCCGGCATTGAGCATCAGCCGGTTCGCCTTGCCGGAGGCCAGCTTGATCAATTCATCCTTGAGTTCGAACGGGCTGAGCTTGGCGTACTTCGAATAATCGGTGGCCATGGCAAACTCCGATCGGTTCAGGCGAAGGCGACGACGAGCGGTCCGAGCAGGGTCAGGAAGACGTTGGCGAGGGCATAGGTGATGGCGAAGGGCGTGGTCGGTATCGAATTGCCGGCCTTGTCGAGCACTTCGCCGAAAGCCGGATTGGCGCTGCGCGAGCCCGACAGGGCGCCGGCGAAGACGGCGGTGTTGTCGTAGCGCAGGACATAGCGTCCGAAGACCATGGTGATCAGCAGCGGCAGCAGCGTCACCGCGACACCGATCAGGAATATCGACAGGCCCTTGTCGGCGATCGTGCTGACCGCCTGCTGGCCGGATTGCAGGCCGACCACCGCGACGAAGCCAGCGAGCCCGAGATCGCGCAGCAGCGTCGAAGCCGCGGTCGGCATGTTGCCGAGCGCCATGTTGCGGCTGCGATACCAGCCGAAGGCGAGGCCCGAGAGGAGGGCGCCGCCGCCGCTGCCCAGCGTCAGCGGGATGTCGCCGAGCCTGACGACGACGAGCCCGATGAGCAGGCCGACGACGAGACCGAGGCCGTGGAAGACAAAGTCGGTCTTGTCGCTGGGGATGATGACGCTGCCGACCTGGCGGGCGGCGCGCTGCACATCCTCGGAGGTGCCATACAGCGTGACCACATCGCCCGGCTCGATCACCGTGTCGTCCTTCAGCGCCAGCCGAACTCCGGCACGTTTCAGCTCGATGACATAGACGCCGTGGCGCATGTCGGCGGCGGTCGAGGCGCGGATCTCGGCAACGGTGCGCTTGACGAAAGCAGGGGCGGTGACCGCCACCTCGCGCGTCACGACGATGACGTCCATCCCTTCCGAGGACTGGAGCTCGGGTCCGAGCTTCGACGACAGACCGACGACGCCGGCCCGTCGGCCGACCACGAGCACGATGTCGCCCGCCTGCAATGTGAGCGAGGGTTCCGCGCCGATGAGGGCGCCGTCGCGCTTGACCCGCTCGATGCTGATCGGCAGCGCCGCGCCGGCCTCGATCTCGCCGACGGTGCGGCCGGCGGCGCTGTCGATACGGTAGATTCGTCCGACGAGATCTGGCGTCGCCGCGTATTCGCCGACGCCGAGATTGCGCGCGCCGGCCAGCATTTCCGCTTCGGCCTTGATCGCGTCGTCGCGAATGCTGCGACGCATGAACCAGGGCAGGATGTTGACGCAGACGATGATCGCGCCAAACGAGCCGAAGATGTAGGTCACCGCATAGCCGATCGCGACATTGGCCTGCAGGCGCTGTGTCTCGTCGGCGGCGAGGCCGAGCTTGCCGATCGCAGCGCCCGCCGTGCCGATGATCGCCGACTGGGTCAGGCCGCCGGCCGCGATGCCGGCGGCAAGGCCTTTGTCGAGGCCGAACATGCGCGCCAGCACGATGACGGTGATCAGCCCGCTGACGGCTAGCACTGTCGCCATCGCGATCTCGCGCAGCGACTGGCGCCCGAGCGAGCGGAAGAATTGCGGGCCGCTTTCGAAGCCGACCGCATAGATGAACAGCGCGAAGAGGACGGATTTGATGCCGTTGTCGATGGAGACGCCGACCTGGCTGATGATCACCGCCGCCAGCAGCGAACCGGCGACGCCGCCGAGCTGGAACTTGCCGAACTGGAACTTGCCGACCCAGTAGCCAACGGCCAGCGACAGGAAGAGGGCAATCTCGGGCGATTGGGCGAACAGGGCGTGCAGCCAGGACATAAGCGCTTCCCTCGACATCAACGTCTGCGGAAACCAAGGTCGTCTGCTGTGCTGTTATTGACTTAATTTATAACCGTTCTGATTGAGTTCAGATATCCTAAACAACCAGCGCGCGCTGTCTAGCGCATTCATTTGCTGAATGCGTAACAACGTCATGTCAGGGCAGCAGGCGCATCCGCCGATATATCTCGCGCACCGTAAGTGCGGATCGGATCAGAGCACGTCGCGCACGCGCACCATTGTCGAATCCATGTGCTTGCAGATGATCACGGCGAGCGCCTCTCGATCCAGACCAGCGTCGAGTGCAGGTCGTCGACCTTGCGATAGAGGCCGTTGATCTGCTCGAAGATGTCCTTGGCTTCAGGCGTCGGCACATAGCGGCCGTGCTTGCGCTCGAACAGCTTGAGCCGGAGCGTTCGTTCGGTGTGCTTTATCAAACGGCTGTCAGGGCGCCGAGACGCTGAGCAGCAGCCGTACCGGCGATCGTGCCAGTGATCATGATCGCACGGATCACCTCGACCTGGCGCAGCGTCAGCATGGATCGCGTTCCCTCGCGCCGCCTTGTTGCGGGCAAGCGGAGGCAAGTGCGACCGCACTGTCAAGCAGTGGCTCAGGTGGCAATCTCGATCACAATCCAACTCGACCCTTAGGCCGAGCCGCTCTCCAGCAGTTTAAAGGGGCGTATGAGCCCGGGCTGGGAGATCGCCCGGCTATACCCCGAGCTTCTATGTCGCGACCGATGGCAATCCGGTCGCCGAACTGGATGTTGCCTGGCTCTGCTGGAACTGGAGCGCGCTCGACGCCATCCAATAATAGAACGACAGGAGAAACAGAAGAAAGCAAAACCACCGGACAGCTGCCAGGCCGTAATCAGATTCGAGCATGCCTTCCAAAACAATCCCAGAAAGAAGATGAAAGAGTGACAATCCCAAGATGATCGAGATATATCTCAAATGGCTGGAAAGAGATTTTTTATACGTTGATTTTTCGCTAACGCTGAGCGGTGCATTGAGAATTGCAACCACAGCCAATGCGCAGAGCACCGAGAGAGCCACTGTCAGCAGCTGAAAAGGTAGATTGCCTAGAACGATACAGTGAAGCTGATAGGCGCCGCCCTCGTTTACCGGCCCGCATGCGAGATTGCCCCCGAACCGGACCGTTTGGGTCAGCACAATTTGAACTGCCTTGACGACGGTCATCGACAGATAGGAGGCGAATGCGGCTCTGACGATCGTCGGCATAACCCATTGATTGGCGTGTAGATGCAGTGGATTGCGCGCGCGAAGGGCGAAATACAACGCGGCCGCGATTGGAATATAGGTATAGTGGACAGATGAAAATAAGTTGCTGGTGAAGTCGTCTTTAAGAGGCCAGCCGAGCCAAGTGGCTGGTGATGGCAATGTATATGAATAGCGTAAGCTTATCGCCAGCAACGCAAAAGCCAAAATGAACGACAAGACGAAGGAAACGGCGACCCAAGAACTCTGCGTTGCCGGCATCGTTGCGGAAATGGGAGTATCTTGAAAGCCGACGGTGGCAAAAACTTTCTGCTCGGTCAGATCGACCTCGCGGGTCGCGATGGCACAGGCGAGCAGCAATTCAGCATGAAGCAGGCATGCCTCTAGTTTGTCTTCATGTTTGAGCAGACGAGTTTCGTAGGCACCATCTGCCGCCAGAAAATTGTGTCCCGCGATACTCCTGGCTTTTTGCCCCCGAGCGATCTTCGCTTCCCCCACGTCCGAAACGATCGCTCGAAGATTATCGGTAATAAGGTCCAGCTTTTCGGTGAAGGTACTCAAGCTTAAAGCTTGTGAGTTGAGAGTTCTAGGTGCGTTGCGCAGAATGTAGAGGATCGTCCCCAAGCGAACTCTTTTCCAAATCGCGGGCGTCGCGTTGGCGTCGATGCCGGTCAGTTCGGATGTGGAGAACATTGGGAACAGGGCGCGGCGCGCCGGCAAGGATATGGTGTTGTAATCGAATTGGCGAGCCGATAGTTCGCGGCGGAGATCATCGATTTTCGCAGGGATTAGCGCGTAGTCGTACATCGCTTTTCGCCACGAATCCTGGACAATCTTGTAGGGGTTGACCGGGTTCGATATCAGGAAAAGCATCGAGACTGCGACAGCAAGTGCCGGAGTCGCCGTCGACTCCTCGGGGGCCATCTTGAATAGCGCAAAATTTCCGGTGCTGGCAATCAAAACAAAGAAAACGACAAGGCCGATAGCATATATTCTCGACGATCTACTAATGTCCGACGAATTGGCCCAGTACTGGGGCGAGAAGGTCGACAGGAATGAAAATTCCTGGCGGGCGATCGCATTCTGCTTGAGGAAATCTTGTTTCGCGGCGAGATAAATAATCAGGCAGCTTGCCGCGTAAATGATCGTAATCTTGCTATTAGATTGCAAGAATTCAATGATTTGCGAGGTAATCAACAAAATACGTTACGGTGCTGGAGGAAAGTACATTATCTGCACCTTCCATTCTGGCATTGAGCCTGCGCTGGCGTTGTCACCGTCGCCACGGTGCTTATCGCAAGCAGCAGGCCGAGTGCGGCCTTGATCGATAGGCTTCGCATCGTTATGTCCTCCACGGACGCCAATCAATGAACCTTACGTCACAGTTGTTGTCGCGTCAATTTTTGCTTGTTGTATTTCCCTGCTGAAGCTCAAGGTTGTCGTCATTCAGTTATTGAGACAGTCACAGCACGTCGCGCACACGCACCAGCGTCGAGTCCATGTGCTTGCCGATGATCGCGGCTAGCGCTTCGCCGTCGCGCTTCAGCAGCGCCTCGGTCATCTCCTCGTGCTCCGCCACGGCTCCGGCCCATTTCTCCGGGCCTTCATTGCCGATGAAGCGCAGGCGCTTGATCCTGGCCTGCAAGGTGCCGTGCATCTCGACCAGCACGTCATTGCCGGAAGCGGCGACGATGGCGCTGTGGATCGCCTGGTTGAGCTTGAAATAATCGAGCCGGTTGCGGACCCGATAGAGCTCCATCATCTCGTCATGCATCGCCTTGATCTCGGCGATGGTCGCATCGCTTGCCTCGGCACAGGCGATCCGGCCGCCGAGCTGTTCCAGCGTCTTCAGCACTTCGAGGATCTGCAGCAGGTCACCAGCCGAGAACTTGCGGACGATCGCGCCCTTGGCCGGCTGGATCTCGACCAGCCCCTCACTCGCCAGCGTCTTGATCGCCTCGCGCAAAGGCGTGCGGGAGACGCCGAGCTGCGCGCCGACCGCGCCTTCGTTGATGCGCTGGCCGGGCGTCAGCCGGCCTTCGATGATCATGTCGCGCAGCCGCTCCAGTACCTCCTCATGCAAGGTGCGGCGCGTGATGCGCGGATAGAGGTCCTGCGCCTCGTTCGACATGCCGGCCTCGTTGGTCATCGCGGCTCTCCTTTGTCTTTCTGTACGGCATGACGCTTTCGCGCTGTCAACGCGAGCGGCCCGGCTCCGGCAGTCACCTCCCGACCGGACGCGGCCAGACCTGTGGACAGGTGAAGCCGCCGCCGGACTCACGGCAGAGTAGTGCAGTTCTGTTATGCTGCATACAGCATACTTGCCTTGGCAACGTCGCCCATGATAGGCCAAGGCCAAGCAACCGGCCGCAACCGGCCTCGGGAGGACGAGATGGACACGAACGCTTCCTTGCCGGTGATCGCGGTCGCGATGGGCGACCCCTCCGGCATCAGCCCCGAACTCACCGCCCGCATTCTGGCTGAGCCCGACCTCGGCAAGGCTGCCCGCTATATCGTCTTCGGCGACTATCGCTTGTTCAAGCTCGGCGCCGACGATGCCGGCCTGACGCCCGACCTGCATGTCGTCGGTGAAGGCGATGCCCTGCCGACGGACGCCGGCAAGCCGGTCTTCGTCGACCTGAAGAATCACGATCCGGCCGATCTCCAGCGCGGCACGGCGACGCTCGCCGGCGGCAAGGCTGCGACCGACAATTTCCGCCGCGCGCTGCGTCTGGCCGCTTCCGGCAGGGCCGATGCGGTGTTCTTCACCCCGTTCAACAAGGCGGCGATGCGCTTCGCCTATCCCGGCTATGACGACGAGATCCGCTTCGTGCGCGACGCGATCGCGTTCGAGGGGCCGGCCAGCGAGTTCAACGTCCTGGAGAAGCTCTGGAACGCCCGCGTCACCTCGCATATCCCGCTTTCCGAAGTGGCGCAGAACATCACGCAGGAGCGCATCCTGCGTGCGCTCGACCTTGCCGATAAGAACCTGCGCGCCGCCGGCTTCAACCCGCCGCGCATCGCGGTCGCCGGCATCAACCCCCATGCCGGCGACGGTGGCAATTTCGGCCGCGACGAGATCGAGACGATCGAGCCGGCAGTGAAGGCGGCCAAGGCCAAGGGCTACACCGTCGAAGGGCCGTTCCCGTCCGACACGGTGTTCCTGCGTGCCAAGAACGGCGATTTCGACGCCGTGCTGACCATGTATCACGACCAGGGCCAGATCGCGATGAAGCTCATGGGCTTCGACCGCGGCGTCACGCTGATCGGTGGCTTCCCGTTCCCGATCTGCACGCCGGCCCATGGCACGGCCTATGAGATCGCCGGCAAGGGCATCGCCAATCTCGGCGCCACCCGCGCGGCGCTGTCGCTCGCCATAAAGATGGCAGGCGAGGGCAAGGCGGCGCGCAAGGCCGCCTGACACGGTTTCCCGGCGCAGCGGCCGACAAGAGCCGCGCCAATTCCAACGATCATCCAGGGAGAAATAGCATGAAACGTTTCTGTATTGCGGCGGGTCTCGCCGTCGCTTCCGTCATCGCCGCGGTGGTTCCGGCCGCGGCTTGGCAGCCGACCAAGCCGATCGAGTTCGTCGTGACCTCGGGGCCCGGCGGCGGCACCGACAACTTTGCTCGTATCGTCCAGTCGATCATCACCAAGCACAAGCTGATCGAGCAGCCGGTCGTGGTGCTCAACAAGGGCGGTGGCAGCGGCGCCGAGGGCTACATCTATGGCAAGGGCGCCAAGGGCGACGCGCACAAGGTCGTCTTCGGCACCAACAACGCCTATCTCCTGCCGTATGTCGCTAAGCTCGGCTACAAGCTCTCCGACCTGACGCCCGTCTCGGCGCTGGCGCTCGACGAGTTCCTGATCTGGGTCAAGGGCGACGCGCCCTACAACGACGCTAAGGCTTATGTCGAGGCGGCCAAGGCCAAGCCCGGCAGCCTGAAGATGGCCGGCAGCCAGTCCAAGGATACCGACCAGACGCTGACCGCGATGATCCAGGAGGCGACCGGCGCCAAGTGGATCTACGTACCCTTCCAGGGCGGTGGCGCGGCTGCAACCCAGCTCGCCGGCGGCCATGTCGATTCCAACACCAACAACCCGAACGAGAACATCGGCCAATGGAAGGCCGGCCAGGTTAAGCCGCTCTGCGTCTTCTCGCCGGTGCGCCTCGCCAAGAGCGAGCCGATCCATGACGGCAAGGGCTGGGGCGACATCCCGACCTGCAAGGAAGCCGGCCTGCCGCTCGAGGCCTTCCAGATGCCGCGCACCGTCTGGCTGCCGGCCGAGGTTCCGGCCGACGCCGTCGGCTTCTATGCCGACGTGATGGAGAAGGTCAGCAAGACGCCGGAATGGGCCGAGTTCATCGCCCGCACCGCGCAGACCGCCCGCTTCATGAAGGGCAAGGAACTGGCCGACTTCGTCGCCAAGGACGAAGCTGCCAACGCCAAGGTCTTCAAGAGCGAAGGCTGGGTCGTCAACTGACCTCGCCGACCTCCGGTCATCCCGGACAAGGCGCGTAGCGGCGCCGATCCGGGATCCATGCCTGAATCGTTCCGGCATGGATCCCGGATCTCACTGCGATCGCTCGGACGACATTGTCGGGCTGAGCGTTCGAAATCTGTAGGAGGAAAGCCGATGGTCAGCCGTTTTCAGGCCGAGATCGCGACAGCTTTGGCGACGCTCGCCTTTGGCCTCGTCATCGTCAACGGCGCCCGCGAGTTCGGCATCGGCTGGGATTCCTCCGGCCCGCAGCCCGGCGCCTTCCCGTTCTATTGCGGCCTGCTGATCGCGCTCGCCAGCGCAGGCACGATCGCAACGACGGTCGGTCGGCGCATGGGCGGCTCGGCAGCACTCGCCGGCATCTTCCTCGACAAGGAGCAGGGCAAGCGCGTCCTCTCCTTCTTCCTGCCCATGCTCGCCTTCGTCATCCTGACCGTGACGCTCGGCATGTATGTCGCGATGCTGCTCTATCTCGTCTTCGCCATGCGCTTCCAGGGCCGCTATGGCTGGCTGCCCACGCTGGCGACGGCCTTCGGCACCGCCGCCTTCTTCTATTTCGGCCTCGAGAAATTCGCCCAGGTCGGTCTCCTCAAGGGGCCGGTCGAGGCGATGCTCGGCCTCTGATCCAGCGAGCCGGACGGTTTCCATGGAAAACTTCGCCTCGCTCCTTCACGGCTTCCAGATCGCGCTGACGACCCATCACGTCGCGCTGATGATGGCAGGCGTGCTGCTCGGCATCCTCGTCGGCGTTCTGCCGGGCCTCGGTGCGCCCAACGGCGTCTCGCTGATGCTGCCGCTGACCTTCTCGATGGATCCGGTCTCGGCGATCATCCTCTTGACCTCGCTCTATTGGGGCGCGCTTTTCGGCGGCTCGACCACCTCGATCCTGTTCAATATCCCCGGCGAGCCATCCTCGGTCGCCACCACTTTCGACGGCCACCCGATGGCCAAGCAGGGCAGAGCGACCGAAGCGCTGTCCTTCGCCTTCCTCTCGGCCGGCATCGGCGCCATGGCCGGCGTCATCCTGATCACGCTGCTCTCGGGCTGGGTCGCACGCTTTGCGCTGAAATTCTCCTCACCGGAGTATTTCGCGGTCTACTTCATGACCTTCGCCAGTTTCGTCGGCCTTGGCGGCGCTTCCCCGTTCAAGACGATCGTCTCGATGGCGATGGGCTTCGCCTTCGCCTCGATCGGCATGGACTCGGTCTCGGGCAATGTCCGCCTGACCTATGAGTTCGACGTGCTGCTTGCCGGTGTCAGCTTCCTGATCGCCGTGATTGGTCTGTTCGGCATCGGCGAACTGCTGCAGACCATGGAGGAGGGCCTGCGCTTCGAGGGCGTGAAAGCCAAGGTCAGCCCGCGCGACGTGCTCGCCACGGCGCTGAAGCTGCCGCGCTACTGGCTGGCGCTGTTGCGCTCCAGCATCATCGGCATCTGGATGGGCATCACGCCGGGCGGTCCCACCGCGGCGTCGTTCATGAGTTACGCCATGGCCAAGCGCTCCTCGCGCAATCCGGAGAAGTTCGGCAAGGGCGAGCCGGAGGGCGTGATATCGCCGGAGACCGCCGACCACGCCGCTGGCTCCTCGGCGATGCTGCCGATGCTGGCGCTCGGCATCCCCGGCTCGGCGACCGCCGCGGTGATGATGGGCGGGCTGATGATCTGGGGCCTCAATCCCGGCCCGATGCTCTTCGTCGAGCGGCCCGATTTCGTCTGGGGCCTGATCGCCTCGATGTATCTCGGCAACGTCGTCGCGGTCATCGTTGTGCTGGCGACCGTGCCGCTCTTCGCCTCGATCCTGCGCATCCCGTTCTCGATCATCGGGCCGGCGATCGTCGTGGTCTGCTTCATCGGCGCCTATACCGTCGGCAACAAGCAGTTCGACATCTGGCTGGCGCTGGCCTTCGGCATCGTCGGCTATCTCTTCAAGAAGCTCGACTATCCGATCGCGCCGCTCGTGCTCGCCATGGTCATCGGCGACAAGGCGGAGGACGCCTTCCGCCAGTCGATGATTTTCAGCCAGGGCTCGCTCTCGATCTTCTGGTCGAACCCGCTGGTGGCGAGCCTGATGGCGATCGCCCTCGCGCTGCTGCTCTTCCCGCTGATCGGCTCGACACGGCGCGGCATCCGCAAGCTGGTGACCGCGCGCGCAGCCAAGGCTTGATGGTAACGGCATGGCTGGCGATCTTGCCGTCAAGCCCGTAACGCGTTACGCTTTCGGCTCGTTACTGGAGGTTTCGCCGTGGCTGCGGTTGCAGAGCGGATGCGCGACATGCGTCGCAGGCGACGCGAGCAAGGCCTGCGCGAGGTGCGCCTGCTCGTCCCGGATGCGCGCTCGCCCGCGGTCCGCACTCGGATCGTTCGACAGGTCGCCCGGCTCGATCCTGCCGCGGAAGAAGACGCCTTGCGCTGGATCGAATCCGTGTCCGAATTCGACAACCCGGCGAGCGACGATTGAGCTTGAGCCGCGGCGATGTCGTGATCGTCGCAGCCGCCGGCGACTACGGCAAGCCCCGTCCGGCGGTCGTGGTCCAGACGGATGCAATCCCGGCCGCGCACCCCTCCGTCGTGGTCTGCCAGATGACATCGACCTTGGTCGATGCCTCGGACCTTCGCGTCACGATCGAGCCATCGGCGGAGAATGGCTTGCGCGAGCGTTCGCAAGTGATGGTCGACAAGCCCGTCACCCTCATGCGCAGCCGAATGTCCGGTTCTGTCGGACGTTTGAGCGCGGCCGAGATGGCTCGCGTGACGGCAGGGCTGGCTTTCGTGATCGGCGTCGCGGACTAGCATGTCATGCAATGCACGGCGGATGGCGATTGATCGCCACTGTGCTTGTATCGTCGGCTCGGGGGAGCGATCCGACATCAGCGGGAGGACAGCCAGCTGTGACCATCGCCGGCAGACTTCAGGCCATCCAAGCCGACATCACGACGCTTGCCGTCGACGCCATCGTCAATGCCGCCAACAATTCGCTGCTGGGCGGGGGCGGCGTCGACGGCGCGATCCATCGCGCGGCCGGGCCGGAACTTCTGCAGGAATGCCGCAGGCTCGGCGGTTGCCAGACCGGCGACGCCAAGCTGACGCAGGGCTATCGCCTGCCGGCGCGCTTCGTCATCCACACGGTCGGGCCGGTCTGGCAGGGTGGTGGCCAGAGCGAGGCGGAATTGCTGGCGTCCTGCTATCGCCGCTCCCTTGCGGTCGCTGCCGCTGCGGGGGCACGAACCATCGCCTTTCCCAGCATCAGCACCGGCGTCTACGGCTATCCGATCGCAGCAGCCGCGAAGATCGCCGTGGAGACGGTGGCGGCCACGCTGAAGGCCAAGCCCGATTTCGACGAGATCGTCTTCTGCTGCTTCTCGCACGAGGATCTCGCGATCTACCGGCGCGAGCTTGCCGAAGCTGGCGATCGGCACGCGCAATGAACTTCACCCGTCTCCGTCAACGAACAGCCGAGGTCTTGCCATGAGCGAACCCTACAAGGGCATCATCCCGATCGCGCCGACGATCTTCCATGAGAATGGTGACGTCGACCATGAGGGCAACCGCCGGGTCATGGACCTGATGGTCGACCAGGGTGTCGACGGCATCTGCATCCTCGCCAATTTCTCCGAGCAGTTCCTTTTGACCGACGCCGAGCGCGACGAGGTCATGCGGCTCTCGATCGAGCAGGTCGCCGGCCGCGTGCCGGTCTGCGTCACCACCTCGCATTTCTCGACCCGCATCGCGGCGCAGCGCGCCAAGGCGGCGGCCGATGCCGGCGCCAAGATGCTGATGATGATGCCGCCCTATCACGGCGCGCTGCTCAAGGCCGACGAGCAGGGCATGATCGAGCACTTCAAGATCGTGGCGGATGCAGCAGGCATCCCGATCATTCTCCAAGATGCGCCGCTCTCGGGCGTGACCATGACCGTGCCCTTCATGGTCAGGCTGAACAAGGAGGTGCCGCTCGTCCGCTACTTCAAGATCGAGGTGCCGGGCACGGCGGGCAAGCTGCGCGCGCTGATCGAGGCCGGCGGCGACGCCATCGTCGGGCCCTTCGACGGCGAGGAAGCGATCACGCTGATGGCCGATCTCGACGCCGGGGCCACCGGCACGATGACCTCGGCGATGATCCCCGACCTGATCAAGCCGATCCTCGCTGCCCACGCCTCGGGCAACCGCAAGCAGGCGGCGGCGCTCTACGCCCGCGTGCTGCCGATCATCAACTACGAGAACCGGCAATGCGGCCTGCGCTCGGCCAAGGCGGTGATGAAGGCGGGCGGCGTGATCAAGTCGGACGCCGTCCGTCACCCGCTGACGCCGCTGCATCCGCAGACGCGCGAGGGCCTGCTCGAGCTCGCACGCGAACTCGATCCGCTGGCGCTGCGCTGGGGCAAGTAGCCCGGGCGCCGATGCTGCCCGTCCTGAAGGCGGGCAGTGTCGATCAATAGGCTCCGATGCCGCCGGAGGGCGGCGGCATGTTGCCTCTGCGATCCTTGGTGATGAACTCCGGCGTCACCAGAAGCATCCGGGACAGCCAGGAGGAGTAGGCGGACAGCAACTGCACGACGGCACGCATAGCTAGCCTCCACATTTGCGAAGGCGATCCTAGCAGAAAAACACGTTGTTTGCCGGCGATATCCGATGAATTTGGTGCGTGGCGATCATGCAATCCTGTGATGCGCCACGTAACGAAATCGCGTTGGCATGCTTATGCTGCACGCCCTATCGTGCAGACACACGTTTCTAGCTCCGGAGCCCGTCATGACCGCAACCGCCAGGCGCGGCTACGCGCCGGAGATCATCGTCGCCGCCGGCTGTCTGATCGCGCTGATCAGCTTCGGCCCGCGCGCCAGCGCCGGCCTGTTCCAGATCCCGATGATCTCCCAGTTCGGCTGGGGCCGCGACACGTTCAGCCTGGCGCTGGCGATCCAGAACCTGCTCTGGGGCCTTGGCGCGCCGTTCGCCGGTGCGATCGCCGATCGCTTCGGCATGGTGAAGGTGCTCTGTGCCGGCGCGCTGCTCTATGCCGCCGGCCTCGTCATGATGGCCTATGCCTCGACGCCGCTGCAGCTGCATCTCGGCGCCGGCGTGCTGATCGGCTTCGGGCTCTCGGCCTGCTCCTTCAACCTGATCCTCGCCGCCTTCGGCAAGCTGCTGCCCGAGCAATGGCGCCCGCTTGCCTTCGGCGCCGGCACTGCTGCCGGCTCTTTCGGCCAGTTCCTGTTCCCGCCGATCGGCAACATCCTGATCGAGACGCTCGGCTGGCAACAGGCGCTGATCGTCTTCGCCTTCACCTTGCTGCCGGTGATCCCGCTTTCGGTTATGCTGGCGACGCGCGGCACCAGCCAGCCCGCCGCTGCGCCCGGCGCTGTCGCCACCCCCAACCAAAGCATTGCGCAGGCGCTGGCCGAGGCCTTCAAGCACCGCTCCTATGTCCTGCTCGTGCTGGGGTTCTTCACCTGCGGCTTCCAACTCGCCTTCATCACCGTGCACATGCCGGCCTATCTCAAGGACACCGGCCTGCCGGCCTGGGTCGGCGGCTGGACGCTGGCCGCGATCGGCCTCGCCAATGCGGTCGGCTCGCTCGGTTCCGGCTGGCTGACGGCGCGCATGCCCAAGCGCCATCTGCTCGCCTGGATCTATCTCGGCCGCGCCGTCGCCATCGCTGCCTTTATCCTGTTGCCGCCAAGCCCGATGACCGCGATCGCCTTCGGCATCGTCATCGGCGTGTTCTGGCTCTCGACCGTGCCGCCGACCTCGGCGCTGGTCATGCTGATGTTCGGCACCAAATACATGGCGATGCTCTATGGCTTCGCCTTCTTCTCGCACCAGGTCGGCGGCTTCCTCGGCGTGCTGCTCGGCGGCATCCTCTACGAGCAGTTCGGCTCCTACAACATCGTCTGGTGGCTCTCGGTCGCGCTCGGCGTCGCCTCGGCGCTGATCAACCTGCCAATCGTCGAGAAGCCGGTGGCGCGCGCCGCACCGCAGCCGGCCTGACCAAAGATGCACGGTCGTCGCGCTTGCAGGCGGCGGCCGGGCGGGTCACTCCTAGGGAGAATTCGATAGCGTCCCGGGAGTGAGTTCATGTCGACCTTCAAGGCCCTCATCGCCAATAAGGGCGAAGCCGGCACCAGCGTCGCCTTCGGCGAGTTCGCCGAAGCGGACCTGATGGAAGGCGACGTCACCGTCCGCGTCACCCATTCGACGTTGAACTACAAGGACGGCCTCGCCATAACCGGCCGCGCGCCCGTCGTGCGGCGCTGGCCGATGATCCCCGGCATCGATTTCGCCGGCCGGGTCGAGACCTCCGACAACCCCGAGTTCAAGCCCGGCGACCTCGTCATCCTCAATGGCTGGGGCACTGGCGAGACGCATCTAGGCGCCTACGCCCAGAAGAGTCGGGTCAAGGGCGATTGGCTGGTGCCGTTGCCCGAGGGCATGACGCCGGCCGATGCGATGGCGATCGGCACCGCCGGCTACACCGCCATGCTCAGCCTGCTTGCGCTGGAGCGCCATGGCGTGAAGCCCGCCGACGGCCCGGTCGTCGTCACCGGCGCGGCTGGCGGCGTCGGCTCGGTCGCGACCGCGCTGCTCGCCAAGGCCGGCTGGCACGTGATCGCCTCGACCGGCAGGCCGGAGGAGGCGGACTATCTCAAGGGCCTCGGCGCAACCGAGATCATCGATCGCAACGAACTCGCCAGCCCCGGCCGCCCGCTCGGCAAGGAGCGCTGGATCGCCGGCGTCGACGCGGTCGGTTCGCACACGCTCGCCAATGTCCTGTCGATGACCGGATATGGCGGGGCGGTCGCCGCCTGCGGCCTGGCGCAGGGCATGGACCTGCCGGCTTCGGTCGCGCCCTTCATCCTGCGCGGCGTCGCTCTGCTCGGCATCGATTCGGTGATGTGCCCGAAGCCGCGCCGGCTCGAAGCCTGGCAGCGTCTTGCCCGCGATCTCGACCGCGACAAGCTCGCAGCTATGACGACGACGATCCCGCTCGAGGATGTCGTCGAGACCGGCCGCGCTTTGCTCGACGGCAAGGTGCGCGGCCGCGTCGTCGTCGAGATCGGCTGAGAATCATTCGATCCGGATCTGCGCTTTCTCGACGACCGGCTCCCATTTCTTGATCTCGGCGTCGATGAAGGCCCGGAAGGCTTCCGGCGTCATGCCGAGCGCGATGATCTTCTGCGCCGCCAGCCGGTCACGGATCTCCGGCGTCTCGAGGATGCCACGGACATCGCGCGAGACCTTCTCGACGATCTCCTTCGGCGTGCCGGCAGGGGCAGCGAGGCCGTGCCAGGCGGTTACGTCGAAGCCCGGCAGGAATTCGCTGATTGCGGGAACATCGGGCATGAAACTCGCGCGTTGCGGGATCGAGGTTGCGAGCACCCTGAGCTTGCCGGCCTCGACATAGGGCCAGGCCACGGCAGCGCCGTCGAGCGCGACGTCGAGCTGGCCGCTGAGCAGGTCGACCATCATCGGGCCGGAGCCGCGATAGGGGACATGGGTGAGCTTGGTCCCGGTCGTCTGCTGGAACAGCTCCATGCCGACATGCAGCGAAGTGCCGATGCCGGAGGAGCCGAAATTCAGCGCGTTCGGCTTCTGCTTCAGCAGCGCGATGAACTCCGGCACGGTCTTGGCCGGCACCTTCTCCGGATTGACGACGAGCACGTTCGGCGTGATCGCGAGCTGGCTGACCGGCGCGAAATCGCGCAGCGGGTCATAGGCCAGCTTTTCCTTGTAGAGCCACTTGTTCATGCCGTGGCTGCTGGCGTTGATCAGGCCGAGCGTGTAGCCGTCGGGCTTGGCACGGGCGAGTGCGGCGACGCCGATATTGCTGCCGCCACCGCCGATGTTCTCGATCACCACCCCCTGTCCCCACAGCGCCTGCAGGCGCTCGGCCACGGTGCGCGCGACGAGGTCGGAGGCGCCGCCGGCGGCGAAGGGCACGATGATCCTGACCGGAGCGCTCGGATAGGGCGCCTGCGCGGCGGCCGCGAGGCAGGATGCGAGAAGGGCGACAGCGGCGATTGCTGCTCGGAACGGCTTCATGATGTCCTCCCCCTTGATTGCCGGTCCCCATGGCCGGCGGCTGATGGTCAGGCTGCCTCCCGCCAGATGGCGCCGAGCCGCGCGATCTTCGCGTCCGAGAGGTAGCCGTAGCGGTTGATGTGCAGGTTGCGGCAGGGCGCTGCGAGCACCGCCCGGAAGCGCCGCTCGACATCGCCGGGCGGCCCATAGCCATGAGCGATCACCGAGAGGCGCGAGCGCTTGATCTGGCAGGCGGCGATCTCGACGGTCCGGCGCAGGGCGCCGTCATCGGTCGGATGCGGTTCGTGCGGCTCCGGATAGCGCAGCGCCTCCAGAGTCTGCGCGCCGCCATTGAGGCCGAGCCAGCCATGGACTGCGGCGAAGACCACACCGGCGTCCACGCCGGTGACGGCGGCGAGGCGCTCGACATAGCCACGCTCGATCATCGGCCAGTGCATCGTGTAGTGCTTGACCGCGATCTCGTCGGCGATGCCATCCACGGCCGCGAAGTCGAGGCCGGAGAGCTGGTTGAGCGGCGGCGGGAAGGCCTGCATCACCACGCCGACCCGGCCATAGGAGGCTTCCTTCACGATCGCGGTCAGCGCGCCGACATAGTCGGTGACGATGGCGCTGCGGAAGGCGAGGAGATCGGCCGCCCAGCCACCCGGCTGCAGCAGGGCGTCGATCGCGACGACCTCCCCGGCCAAGTCCTTGCGTGCCTTGCGCAGTCCTTCCAGCGCGCGCGCTTGGACCCTCACGACATCATGGCCGAGCGCCTGTCCGCGCTTCAGCGCTGGCGGGCTGAAGTCGAACAGCAGGCTATCCAACGCATAGGGCGGATATTCCGGCCAGTCGAAGCGCAGCGCGTCGCAATCGGGGTAGTTGGCCAGCAGATCGGCGACGAGGCCGCGCATATAGGCGCGCAAACCTTCGCTGGCGAGGCTGACATTGGCGTCGACGCGGTTGCGCACCGGCTTGCCGAACACGGTCAGCGGTTCGTCCGAACCGGCATTGGAACGCTGTTGCACGCGCAGGGCCGGCGGTGCCGCCGCCATCACCTGGAGCTGAGTGGTGAGACCGGCGCGCTTGGCCTTGGCCAGCATGTCGGCGACGATGTGGCCCTCGCGCCGGGTCAGCACATCCGGCTCTGGCGGTGCGTAGGGCGTGTCGCGATAGAATTTCGGGTTCGGGACGAAGCTTGGCGACGTCCGCATCCATAAAGCGGTGTCGCCCCAGAGCGGCCGGTCGAGTGTGCGGGCGAGGCCGGCTCCAGCATCGGCCGGCGGTTCGCGCACGCCGAGGCGCTCGGCGCAGCGCTCGGCCACCGACGGCATGGTGCAGATCACGTTGCAGCCCAAGCGCGCGACGATGTTCTCCAGGACGGCGTCGACGCCCTCGGACTGGGCGTAGTCGGGCATGACGGTGATGCCGAGCGAGTGCTTTGGGGGCGTCGTCATGGCGTGCGCACGAAGGGATGGGCGTGGCCGGCGAGCCGGTCGAGGAAAATGCCATTGGCCTCGATATGGACATGCATCGCGGCGTGTGCTGCATAGGCGTCCCCTCGCGTGATCGCCGAGAGGATGGCGCGGTGCTTGGCGAGCGCGTCGCCGAGCGCCCCGCGCCGGGCGACCATCAGGTGGTGCACGCGTTCGAGTTGGGCACGGGCCCGGTCGACGCTCGCCCACATCTGTTCGAGGCCCTGATGGGCGAAGAGGGCGCGATGGAAGCGCTCGTCGCAGTGATAGGCGCGGGTGGCATCGCCATCTGCGACCGCCTCGGCATAGTCGGCGAGGGCCGCGCTCATCTCTGCAACCAGCGCGGGATCGCGGTTGGCGGCTGCCTGCGAGACGGCTTCGCCTTCGAGCAAGCGACGGATCAGGATGGCTTCGCCGATCAGTCGCGGTTCGATCAGCGAGACGAAGGTGCCGAGATTGGGGAAGACGTCGAGCAGCTTCTCCTCGGCCAATCGGGCAAAAGCCTCGCGTACCGGCGTGCGGCTGACCGCATAGGCCGCGCCGACCTCACCCTCCGACAGGGCGCTGCCGGGCGGAATGGCGAGCGAGACGATCGCCGAGCGCAGGACACGATAGACCTGCTCCGGCGCGCGCATCGTGCGGTCGATGGCGGCGGCTGGAAGCGGCGTGGGCTGATGATCGCGGGCAAGGCGTGGCATGGCGCTTTCTCTAACCGGAGTACCGGTATACAGGTTTCTGAAACAATGCAAGGGCGGCAGGGGGATCGGCCGGTCATAGGAGAATGATTGGGGCGCGAGCTTCGATGCGGCTACGGCTCAGCCTGCGCCTTCGAGCTGGCCCTTGCGCTTGGCGAGCTCGCTGCCGACGAAATCCATGAAGGCGCGTACCCGCGGCGCATGCCTGATGTCGGGATGAGTCAGGATCCACAGGCCGGTGGAGAAATCCGGATCCGGCGGCAGCAGGCGGACCAGGCCTGGCCGCTGGTCGGCGATGAAGCAGGGTAGGGGGCCGATGCCGATGCCATGCTCGACCGCCTCCGTCAGCCCGAGCACGGCCGAGGAGCGCAGCGCGATCCGCTCGGCCGGGACATGGTCGCGGACATAGCGCGCCGCCTTGACGTAGCCGAGCGGGTCGCCGAGTGCGACCCAGTCGCGCTTGAACAGCAGCTTCGGCTCATGCGCCTCGGCCTCCGTCGCCGGCGCGTCGGCGCGGGCGTAGACGGCCCAGTTCAGATTGGCGAGGCGGCGCCCGACCAGTGTCTCGCCCGGGGAATCGCTGGCGCGGATGGCGACGTCGGCATCGCGGCGCGAGAGATTGAGCGTCTGGCTCGCCATCACGACATCGAGCCGGATCAGCGGGTGCGCCGCCCGGAACGCCGCGAAGATCGGCAGCAGCACGTGGAGATAGAGCGTGTCGGTGGTGGTGACGCGCAGATCGCCTGACGGCGCGAGGTCGCGCCCCGCGAGTCTCCGCCCGAAAGCGGTGACGTCGTCGTCGATGCGCGAGGCGAGCGTCGTCATCTCCTCGCCGGCCGAGGTCGCGACATAGCCGGTCTTGCGCCGCTCGAAGAGGGCGTGGCCGAGCTGCTCCTCGATCTGGCCCAGCCGGCGGAACACGGTCGAATGATTGACGTTGAGCGCAGCGGCTGCGCCGGTCAGCCCGCCGGCATCGGCGATCGCCTTGATCAGGCGGAAATCATCCCAGGCGAGCTTCGACGTCGACAACGGCCACTCTCCGGCAAACCTGCGCGCAGCATTGCCAGATCTTGCGGAATTGCAAGCGGGCGCAGGCGATGCTGTCGGATCTCAGCGCGGAGCGGCGGCGCGGCGCAGGCGATCGTTGATCGCTTCGCCGAGGCCGTGCAGCGGGATCGGCGCTACCGCGATCGTCGCCGGGCGCTGGTCGTCGAGCCGGCGCATCGCGGCGAAGAGATTGGCGGCGGCCTCGGTCAGATCGCCTGCCGGGCTGAGATTGAAGGCGAGCGCGGGCAGGGCGCCGTTCGGCTCCGGCCCGAAGCCGAGCCAGGCCTCGCCCGGTCGCGGCGCCTCCGCATCGAGCCTGACGGCGGCGCGCGGCGCATAATGCGAGGCCAGCAATCCCGGAGCGATCGGCGTGGCGCCGCCGTCCTCGACGATGACGAGCGCCTGCCCCATCGCCGCTTCCAGCGCGGGGCGCGGTACACCGCCTGGCCGCAGCAGGCGCGGGGCGCCGCCTAGGCAGGCGACGATGCTGGATTCGACCCCGACCGCCGTCGGCCCGGCATCGAGCACAGCGTCGATGCGCCCATCGAGATCGGCGAGGACATGGTCGGCTTGCGTTGGGCTGACCCGGCCGGAGCGGTTGGCCGAGGGCGCCGCGATCGGCCGGCCCGCCGCCTGCAACACCGCGCGCGCGACCCGATGTGACGGCACCCGAAGTGCGACGCTGTCGAGCCCGGCGCGGGCGAGACTGCAGACTGTGCACGAGCTCGAAGCCGGCACGACCAAAGTCAATGGCCCCGGCCAGAATGCTTTCGCCAGCGCCAGCGCCGGCGCGTCGAACAGGCCCTGGCGCCGCGCCGCCTCCACATCCGGCAGATGCGAGATCAGCGGGTTGAAGCTCGGGCGCTCCTTGGCCGCATAGATCGAGGCGACCGCGCGGTCGTCGCTGGCATCGGCGGCGAGGCCGTAGACCGTCTCGGTCGGCAGCGCGACCAGCCTGCCGGCGCGCAGCAGCTCCGCGGCGGCGGCGATGCCGGCCTCGTCGGCGGAAAGGCGCTGGGTCTGGCGAGGTGCTGTCACGGTCGCTCTTGAAAGTTCATATGTAAACTATAACAATGCCGGGATGGCATGCGTGTAGGCGCGCCGGCTGACGCGTGGCGAAGCGAATAGTTCGCGGCTAGCATGGCCGTCAAACGCAACGATGCAGAAGCCCCGCCGGGAATGCGCGGGCGGCGAGGGAGGTGAGCGATGTCGTACCGTGCTCCGGTCGAGGATATCCTGGCGACGATGCGCCATGTCGCCGGGCTCGACGCCCTGATCTCCGAAGGGCTAGCACCGGAACTCGCGGATGGCGTCACCGAGGCGGTGCTTGAGGAGGCCGCGAAGTTCGCCGGCGATGTCCTCGCGCCCCTGAATGTCGTCGGCGACCGCGTCGGCTCCAGGCTCAAGGACGGCACCGTCGTCACCCCGCCGGGCTGGAAGGAAGCCTATCACGCCTGGGCGCAGGGCGGCTGGAACGCGCTGCCGGGGCCGGAGGCCTATGGCGGCCAGGCTTTGCCGACGCTGGTGCAATCGGCCTGCACCGAGATGTGGAATTCGGCCGCCTTCGCCTTCGCGCTCGGCCCGCTGCTGACCGTCGGCGCGATCGAGGCGCTGTACGCCCATGGCTCCGACTATCTGAAGGAAACCTACCTCGCCAAGCTCGTCTCCGGCGAGTGGATGGGCACGATGAATCTGACCGAGCCGCAGGCCGGCTCGGACCTCAACGCGCTGCGCTCCAAGGCCGAGCGCGCCGGCGACGGCACCTACCGTATCAGCGGCCAGAAGATCTTCATCACCTATGGCGATCACGAGATGACGGACAACATCGTCCATCTCGTCCTCGCCCGCCTGCCCGATGCGCCTGCCGGCACGCGCGGCATCTCGCTCTTCCTCGTGCCGAAATATCTGATTAATGCCGACGGCTCGCTCGGCAAGCGCAATGATGTCCGCTGCACCGGTGTCGAGCACAAGCTCGGCATTCATGCCTCGCCGACCTGCGCGATGAGCTATGGTGACGAGGGTGGCGCGATCGGCTGGTTGATCGGCGAGGAGAATCGCGGCCTCGCCTGCATGTTCACGATGATGAACAACGCTCGCCTCAACGTCGCGGTGCAGGGCGTCGCCATCGCCGAGCGCGCCTATCAGCAGGCGCTCGCCTTCGCGCAGGAGCGCAAGCAGGGCACCGCGCTCGATGCGCCGAAGGGCGCCCCGATGAGCCCGATCATCGTGCATCCCGACATCCGCCGCATGCTGATGGAGATGCGCGCGAAGACGCAGGCCGCGCGCACGCTCTCGCTGCTCCTTGCCGCCTTGCTCGATCGCTCGCATCGCGAGGCCGACGAGGGCAAGCGCAAGGCTGCCGCCGAGCGGGCGGCGCTACTGACTCCGGTCGCCAAGGCCTACGCCACCGATATCGGCGTCGAGGTTGCATCGACCGGCGTCCAGATCCATGGCGGCATGGGCTATGTCGAGGAGACCGGCGCTGCCCAGCATCTGCGCGATGCCCGCATCGCCACGATCTATGAGGGCACCAACGGCATCCAGGCGATCGACCTCGTGCTGCGCAAGCTGCCGCTTTCCAATGGCGATGCCGTCAAGGCGCTGATCGGCGAGATGCGCGGCGTCGTCGCGCAGGTGCGCGAAGCCAACACGCCGGGCTTCGGCCATAGCGCGGCACGGCTCGGCGCGGCGGTCGATTCACTCGAGCGGGCAACCGAATGGATGCTGGCGACGATGGGTATCGACCAGGCGAGCGCGCTCGCGGGGGCTACGCCCTATCTCAAGCTGTTCGCGCTCGCCCAGGGCGGCACCGGCCTGGCGAAGAAGGCGCTGGCCATGCAGGGCGAGGATCAAGGCGCCGCGGCGCTCGCCACCGCCCGCTTCTACGCCGAGCATCATGTCGGCGAAGCGACCGCGCTGGAGCTCGCCGTGACGGAGGGCGCAGGCGCGGTCGAGGATTCGGCTGCGGTCTTCGCAGCGTGAGCGGCGGGCCCGCGCTCGCCAGCAAGGTCTGCCTCGTCGCCGGAGCCTCGCGCGGGCTCGGGCGCGGCATCGCCCGGGCGCTCGGCCAGGGCGGCGCCATCGTGATCGTCACCGGCCGCTCCAGCGAGGCCGGGCCGCGCACTGACCAGCGTTCGGAGACCTTCGAGGACACTGCCCGCGAGGTCGAGGCTGCCGGCGGGCGCGGCGAGCCCTATCGCTGCGACCACACCAATGAGCGCGAGGTCGACCAGCTCGTAGCCTGGTCGCTGCGCCGTTTCGGCCGGCTCGATTGCGTCGTCGACGCGGTCTGGGGCGGTAATGAGGGCTATGACGGCGAGCGCTATCCGGATGGCTCTGCCTTCGGTGCGCCGTTCTGGCGCCGCCCAGTGGCGCGGCTCGGCGAGAGCTTCGAGAGCGGCGTCTATGCGCAATTGCTGCTGGCGCGCGCCGTCGCTCCCGCCATGGTGCAGATGCGCCAGGGCCTGATCGTCACGGTGAGCTTCGACACCGCCGGCGGCTATCTCGGCGACGTCTTCTACGACCTGTCCAAGGCGGCCATGAATCGGCTGACGCTGGCGATGGCGCAGGAGCTGAAGCCCTTCGGCGTCACCGCGCTCGGGCTCTCGCCCGGCCATGTCCTGACCGAGCGCGTGCGCGATGCCGGCATGGCCGACGAGACCACCGAGACGCCGCTTTATGCCGGAAGGGCGGTCGCGGCGCTGGCGGCAGACCCCGATGTCGCCCGCCATGCCGGCCAGGTGCTCCACGTCGCCGATCTGGCGCGTGCCTATGGCTTCACCGATGCTGACGGCAGCCAACCGGACCGGTTCATTTTGCAAGACTAATGAGGGAGGAGACCTGCATGTCGCTCAAGGGCAAGACGCTCTTCATCACCGGCGGATCGCGCGGCATCGGCCTCGCCATCGCCATCAAGGCGGCGCGCGACGGCGCCAATGTCACCATCGCCGCCAAGACGGCCGAGCCGCATCCCAAGCTGGAAGGCACGATCTACACCGCCGCCGCCGAGATCGAGGCGGCTGGCGGCAAGTGCCTGCCGCTGATGGTCGATGTCCGCGATGAGCAGAGCGTCGCCGAGGCGATCGCCAAGACCGCGCAGACCTTCGGCGGCATCGACATCGTCGTGAACAATGCCAGCGCGATCTCGCTGACCAACACCCAGATGACCGACATGAAGCGCTACGATCTGATGCACCAGATCAACACGCGCGGCACCTTCATGGTCTCGAAATACGCAATTCCGCATCTGGAAAAGGCGGAGAACCCGCATATCCTGATGCTGTCGCCGCCGCTCGACATGAAGATGCGCTGGTTCGCGCCGCACCTGGCCTACACCATGGCGAAATACGGCATGAGCCTGTGCGTGCTCGGCCTCGCCGGCGAGCTGGCGCCGAAGGGCATCGCGGTCAACGCGCTCTGGCCGCGCACCACGGTCGCGACGGCTGCGGTGAAGAACCTGCTTGGCGGCGACAAGATGGTGCAGGCGAGCCGCACGCCGGAAATGCTGGCCGACGCCGCCTACATGGTCTTCAACAAGCCCTCACGCAGCTTCTCCGGCAATTTCCTGATCGACGACAACTTCATGGCCGGCGAGGGCGTCACCGACTTCACGCCTTACCGGGTCGACCCCTCGGTGCCGCTGATGCCGGATTTCTTCGTGCCGGAGGAGATCAAGCCGCCTGAGGGCGTGAAGGGCGGCGTCTGAACTCTGCGCGGGTTTGCTCGGAACCACGCCGTCATCCTGGGCGAGCGAAGCTCGGCCCGGGATCCATCGTAGACCTCTGGAGCCTTACGATGGATCCCGGAGCTGCGCGGCTTCGCCGCTTGTCCAGGATGACGCAGAGGTTCCGAGGCCCGCCCTAACGAACTCAGAACTCCTCCCACTCGCGGTCGCGCGCGCCGCCGTTCGCGACCTTGCGGGCGGGCATCGGAGCCGCGGGGGCAGGTTGTGCCCTCCGCGCCGCGGCGCGCGGAGCCGAGCGGGTTTCCGACATCGCGGCCGCGGCGAGGTTGCGCAGGCGCTCCGGCTCGCTGGTCGAGCGCGTCACGCCATCCGCGATGCGGAAGGCTGCGACGAGCTGATCCAGGCTGTGAATCTGGTCGGCGAGCGACGCCGCCGAGGCAGCGCTCTCTTCGGCCAGCGCGGCATTCGCCTGGGTCATCTCGTCCATATGGGCGACGGTCTGGCTCATCTCATCGATGCCGTTGGCCTGCTCGCCCGCAGCCGCCGAGATTTCGACGACAGTCGCGGCGACCTGACGGGAGGCCGAGACGATCTGCTCGAGGACGGCGCCGGCCGATCGGACGAGCTTGACGCCTTCCTCGATCTCGCTGGTCGAGGACTGGATCAGGGTGGTGATGTCCTTCGAGGCCTCGCCCGAGCGCTGCGCCAGCGTCCTGACCTCCGAGGCCACGACGGCGAAGCCCTTGCCTGCATCGCCGGCGCGGGCGGCTTCGACAGCCGCATTCAAGGCCAGCAGGTTGGTCTGGAAGGCGATGCCGTCGATCACCGAGGTGATGTCGGTGATCTTGCGCGAGGCAGCCTCGATCCGCTCCATCGCGGCGACGGCGTTCTGCACGATGGTGCCGCCCTGTTGCGCCACGTTCGTGGCCTCGTCCGAGGCCGAGGCGGCAGCCTTCGACGAACCGGCGCTGGCCTTGACCGAGGCCGCGAGCTCCTCGGTCGTCGCCGCGGTTTCCTCCAGCGAGGCGGCCTGCTCCTCGGTTCGCTTGGCGAGATCGTCGGCGCCGGCCTTGATCTCGCGGGCCGAGGCCGAGACCTGCGAAGTCGTCGCCTGGATGCCGCCGATCGTGTCGGAGAGCCGCTCGACCGTCTCGTTGACCGAGTGCTTCAGCTCGGCGAAGCGGCCTTGATAGCTGGTCGCGATCCGGCGGGTCAGGTCGCCCTGCGAGACGGATGCCAGGATGTCGGCGAACTCGGTGGTCGCGCCGTCGACCACGGCGTTGATCTGGTTGATGCCGTTGACCAGCTGCTGCATCTGTGCGTCGGCGTTCTCCAATTGCAGCCGGGCGCTGAAGTCGCCTGCCGCGGCGGCGGCGACGACCGTCCCGACGTCATTGACCACGGCAATCATCGATTCCGTCCGGGCGGCGCGCTCGGCTGCGGCAGCGCGCTCCTGCGCTTCGAGCGCCTGGACGCGCAGTCCGTTCTCCTTGAACACGCGCACGGCGGCGGCCATTCCGCCGATCTCGTCGTTGCGGCCGCTATCGATAACCTCGGCTGAGAAGTCGCCTTGCGCCAACTGCTTCATCGAGGCGGTCAGCGCGGAGATCGGACGCGTCACGCGGCGCTGCACCAGCCAGAGTCCGACGAGCGCGAGCGCCAGCGCGGCAATGAGGAGGAGGCTATAGGCGAGGAGCGAGCGCATCGCCGCATCGGCCTTCGCATCGGCCGCGTCCGACACCACGTCGATGGCGCGGCTCGCCACGCCGCCGACGGTCTCGGAGGCGGCGACGATCTGGTCGCGCCACCGGTCGGGGTTGATCGCGGGCTTGCGGCCGCCGGTGACATTGGCGACAAGATCGGCCCGCGTCGCCTTGAAGATGCCGCCGAAATAGGTGTTCTCGGCGGTCGCGAGCGCGTCCTTCAGCGCCTGCGGCGTGTTCGCCTGGCCGATGAGCTGCTTGACCACGCCCCAGGCGAATTCCAGACGCGCGTCGTTGACGACGACGGCATTGCTTTCCTTGGCATCGAGCGGCCGGTCCTGGGCGACGGCGTTGTTCAGAATGATCGTCGATGAGCCGCTGAGCGAGCGCGCGGCCCAGGCCATCGAGCGGATGGTGGTGAGGTTGGCGAAATTGGGATCGAGCGTGAGGATGTGCTCCTCGAGCGTCGCCGACGCATTTTCGAGCGCGGTCAGGAACTTGCCGGTCTGGGCCATGCTGGCGCCAGCGAGCTCCTTGTCCCGAGACTCCAGCGGCAGCTTCCAGTTGGCGTCTACCTTCGCCCGCAGCGGCTTGAGGGCCGCGACATGGCCGTCGACCTCCTTCGAGATGGTCGTGGCGACTTCGTAGCCATTGCTCTGGACGATCGTCTGTGCCGTCGCGATCGCATCGTCCAAGCGCTTCCGGCGCGTCAGCACGTCCTCGATCATCCCGCCATTCTTGTCGGTCGGCATCGACAGAGCGCTTGCGCCATTGCCGCGCTCGTAGCGCAGGTTCTGCAGCGCCGTGAAATAGGCCTTGTTCAGATCGGCTAGCGCCGAGACCTCGACCGCCGTGCCGTGGCGCGTCCAAGCCTGCCAGAGCGCCTGCGACGAGAGTGTTATGATCGCCGCGCTGGCAAGACCAAGGACGGCCAGGAGCATGGTCTTGATGCTGAGGTTTTTCGCGGCGTTGAGCATGGCAAACTCGAAGGGATGACTGATCTGTCCAGTTTGCCATTTGGCGATTGATTTTATGCTAACCATGCCGCCATGCCTGGATTGGAAGCACGAAGATCCGTCCCGGTCGGGTTCGGCACCTGCCGCAGGGCACGTCATCGGTTTGACACTGCCGGACGTTTGGAGTTGGTGCAGTGCAAATCCGCGCCTTGCGGCGCCCGTTTCCGGATGACCGGCCATGCTCCTGATCCACGGCATCTGCCAGACGAGCGGCGACAAGCTCGCGCATCGGACTCTCGCCATCGACGAGGAGATTCCGCCCGGCTCGATCTGGATCGATTTGCTCAACCCGACCGCTCCCGAGGATTCCAAGGTCGAGCAACATCTCGGCATCTCGATCCCGACCAAGGAGGAGATGCACGATCTCGAGCCGTCCGAGATCATCTATGCTGAAAACGGTGCCCATTACATGACGGCCCGGGTGATCTGCCAGTCCGAGACCAATGTTCCCAAGCTGGCCGACATCACCTTCATCTTGACCGAGAAGGCGCTGGTGACGGTGCGCTATGATGAGCCGGGCGCTTTCAACATCTTCCTCAACCGAGTCACCAAGCCCGGCGGGTGCGAGCTGGAGCCTGCCGGCGTGATCGAAGGCTTGATCGAGGCAATCGTCGACCGCGCCGCCGAGGTGCTGCGCGGCGTCGGAGACCGCATCGATCTGCGCTCGCGCCAGATCTTCGACGGCGACAGCGCACATGTCGAGCATGGCCGCGCCTATCAGGCCGTGGTGCGCAAGATCGGCCAGTACGAGCACATCATCTCGAATGTGCGCGAAAGCATGGTCTCGGTCGAGCGCGTGCTGCTCTACCTTTCGGCCAACTTCAAGCGCACCAAGAAGGCGGCGGGCGGCTTCAACCCGGAATGGCGCTCCTCTCTACGCGACGTCCAGGCGATCGAGGAGCACGCCACCTTCCTCTCCAGCAAGCTGCAATTCATGCTCGATGCCACACTCGGCCTCGTCAGCATCGAGCAGAACAAGATCATCAAGCTGTTCTCGGTCGTCTCGGTGGCGCTGATGCCGCCGACGCTGATCGCCTCGATCTACGGGATGAACTTCAAGACGATGCCGGAGTTGGAATGGCAGCTCGGCTACCCGATGGCAGTCGGCCTGATGGTTCTCTTCGCCGTGCTGCCCTACATGTTCTTCCGCTGGAAAAAGTGGCTTTGACCGTGCCCGGGCGGCGCGCCTTCGGATAGCTTGCCTGCATGACACTGCCGCAGATTCTGTCTTGCTCCCTGGTTGCCGCAATGATGGTGGCCTTCGTCTGGGGCAAGTTGCGCTACGACGTCATCGCGCTCCTGGCTCTGCTCGCCGGCGTCGCGCTCGGCGTCGTCCCGGCCAAGGAGGCCTTCAAGGGCTTCTCCGACGACATCGTCATCATCGTCGCCAGCGCCTTGATCGTCAGCGCCGCCGTGGCGCGATCGGGCCTTGTCGAGACTGCGCTCGCCCGCATTTCGCCGGTGCTGCGCTCGACGCAGACGCAGGTCGCCGTCCTCGTCTTCATCGTCGCCGCCATGTCGGCGATCATCAAGAACATCGGCGCGCTCGCGATGATGCTGCCGATCGCCTACCAGCTCGCCCGCAAGGACGGGAAATCGCCTTCGGTCTTCCTGATGCCGATGGCCTTCGCCTCCCTGCTCGGCGGTATCGTCACGCTGGTCGGCACCTCGCCCAACGTCATCGTTGCGCGGGTGCGCGAGGAGCTTGGCGGCAAGCCCTTCTCCATGTTCGACTTCACCCCGGTCGGCATCGGCATCGCGCTGATTGGTTGCGCCTTCCTCAGCGTCGCCTATCGGTTGTTGCCGAAGGATCGCCAGGGCTCGCGCTCGCTCGACCAGGCTCTCGACATCAAGGATTACGTCACCGAGGCGCGTCTGCCAGAGAAGGCTGCGCTCGTCGGCAAGACGGTCGCCGATCTCAGGAAACCGGGCGATGGCGAGGTCGAACTCGTCGCGATCCTGCGCGATGGCGAGCGCCGTCGCGCGCCGCTGCCCGATGCCAGCCTGCGCGCCGGCGACATCCTGCTGCTGCGCGGCGAGCCAAAGGCTCTGGAGCGCGTCGTCGCCGATGGCGAGCTCGAACTCGATGGCCAGAATCGCCCGACGCAGCGCGAGGGCTCGCTCGACCCGGCCCGCACCGGCGAGGCGATCGTCACGCAAGGCTCGCTGCTGGAAGGCCTTAGCGCCGCCGAGATCGACCTGCATGCCCGCTTCCATATCAACCTGCTCGGCATCAGCCGCGCCGGCGAGCGCTTCACCGAGCGCCTGCGCGATATCCGCCTGCGTGCCGGCGACGTCGTGCTGCTGCAGGGCGATGAGGACTTGCTGCCCGAGCGCCTGCGCGAGCTCGGCTTGTTGCCGCTGGCGGCGCGCAGCCTCGGTCTGGGCAGCACGCGCCGCCGCTTCGTCACGGGATCGATCGTCGCCGCGACGGTCATCGTTGTCGCACTCGGCCTGCTGCCGGTGGCGATCGCCTTCTTCGCCGCCGCCGTGGCGCTGCTGGCGACGCGGGCGCTCACCCTGCGCGACGCCTATGAGTCGGTCGAGGCGCCGATCCTGGTGATGCTCGCCGCGCTGATCCCGGTCAGCGACAGCCTGCGCGTCACCGGCGCGACCGATGTCTTCGCCGGCCTGCTCGCGCAGGTCGGTTCCGGCCTGCCGGGCTGGGGAGCGGTCGGGCTGATGCTCGTCGCCGCCATGGCGGTGACGCCCTTCCTCAACAATGCCGCAACCGTGCTGGTGATGGCGCCGATCGGCGCCGGCTTCGCCAAGACGCTCGGCTACAATCCCGACGCCTTCCTGATGGCGGTGGCGATCGGCGCGGCCTGCGACTTCCTCACCCCGATCGGCCACCAGTGCAACACGCTGGTGATGGGGCCGGGCGGCTATCGCTTCGGCGACTATGCCAGGCTCGGCGCGCCCTTGTCGCTGCTGGTGATCCTGCTCGCCGTGCCGTTGATCCTCTTCGTCTGGCCGCTGCGCTGAGCTTGAGCAATTGCTGGTGCCCGATCCGGCTCGGAGAAAATAATTCTACTTGGAGCATTTCCGTAGAGAACGATCCTGCTGCCGAGATGGCGCAAAAGGGACGTGCTTGGCTTCCCGCAACTTGCCGCGGCGCCTATATATCAGGCAGCTATTTCAGCCGCGCGGCGGCCTCTGACGAGTTCCCATCATGACCACAGTGACGTCCCGAGCCGGCGCGGCGACCGCCGGCACCAAGCCATTTTACGCGAATTTCGGCTTCCAGGTCCTGGCGGCCATGGTGATCGGCCTGTTGCTCGGCTGGGTTGCGCGCAATATCGGCCCGGATGCGGCTGGGCAGCCGAACGCGCTGACTGTCACGCTCCAGACGACCGGCTCGATCTTCGTGCAGCTTCTGCAGGCCTTGGTGCCGCCGCTGATCTTCACCGCGATCGTCGCCTCGATCAGCAATCTCCGCCAGCTCTCCAATGCCGCTGCGCTGGTCTGGCAGACGCTGCTCTGGTTCGCTGTCACGGCCTTCATCGCCGTGCTGATCGGCATTGCGCTCGGCCTGATCATCCAGCCCGGCATCAATTCCGGCGCGATCGCCGCCAGCGCCAAGGCACCGGGCTCGGTCGGCTCCTGGCTCGACTTCCTGAAGGGCCTCGTTCCCGCCAACATGCTCGGCCTGCAGGCTACGACGAGGGTCGACGGCGGCGCTGCGACCACCCGGCTCGGCTTCAACGTGCTCCAACTGCTGGTGATCTCGATCGTCGTCGGCGTCGCGGCGCTGAAGGTCGGCGAGCGCGCCAACAGCTTCCTCGCCTTCAACGAGTCGCTGCTGGCGATCGTCCGCAAAATCCTGTGGTGGGTGATCCGGCTGACGCCGATCGGCACCATCGGCCTGCTCGGCAATGCGGTCGCGCAATATGGCTGGCAGACGCTGCAGCAGCTCTCCTGGTACGCTTTCGCGATCTATCTCGGCCTCGCGATCGTGCTGCTGATCGTCTACCCGGCGCTGCTCATCCTGCACGGGCTCTCGCCGCTGCGCTTCTTCGCAGGCGCCTGGCCGGCGATCCAGCTCGCCTTCGTCTCGCGTTCGTCGGTCGGCACCTTGCCGGTGACCGAGGCGGTGACCGAGAAGAGCCTCGGCGTGCCGCGTGAGTATGCCGCCTTTGCCGTGCCGCTCGGCGCGACCACCAAGATGGATGGCTGCGCCGCGATCTACCCGGCGATCTCGGCGATCTTCGTCGCGCAGTTCTACGGCGTGCCGCTCGGCATCCAGGAATACGTGCTGATCGCCTTCGTTTCGGTGATCGGTTCGGCGGCGACCGCCGGGCTCACCGGCGCGACGGTGATGCTGACGCTGACCTTGTCGACCCTCGGACTGCCGCTTGCCGGCGTCGGCCTGCTGCTCGCGATCGACCCGATCCTCGACATGGGACGCACGGCCGTGAACGTTGCCGGCCAGGCGCTGGTGCCGACCATTGTCGCCAAGCGCCAGGGCATGCTCGACCAGGCGCAGTACGATCGCGCCGGCGACATCGAGGTGATCGACGCCGGTGCGCAGACTGCCTGAGGCCGTGAGGGGCGTCGGTTTGGGGGCGGGTGTATTCGACTCCCTCGGAACCACCCCCGTCATCCTGCGCGAGCGAAGCTCGTCCCGGGATCCATCGTAGAGCTGTGAAGCCCTACGATGGATCCCGGAGCTGCGCGGCTTCGCCGCTTGTCCAGGATGACGGCGTGGGTCTGAGCAAGATCCGTGTCCTTAAAGGCGCGCGATCACTTCGCCCGCTTCACACCCACCAACTCGTCCCATTTCCGGAAAGCGACGACCATCTTGTCGGGCTTCAGCGGCAGCTCGATCGGGTTGTTGGCGATCAGATCGGCATATTCCGGCCGGCCGAACTCGGCGATGACCTTCTGGCTTGCCTCCGGCGCCAGCGAGAGCGGCACGTTCTTCACGGCCGGGCCGGGATAGAGATAGCCCTCGTCATAGGAGTAGGCCTGCATCTTCGGCGTCAGCACATGCGCCATGATGTCGAGCACGACGGCGAGCCGGTCATTCGGCAGTCCCTTCGGCACGCACATGAAGAAGGCGTCCGAAACCCAGTGGAAGCCCTTCAGTGTCTGGATCTTGGCTTCCTTCGGCACGATGCCGAGCGCGCGCGGATTGATGTCCCAGCCAGTGGTCGAGATGATGATGTCGCGCGAGCCGTCGCCGAACTCCTTCATCGTCGCGCCGGTGCCGGCCGGATAGTACTCGATGTACTGGCCGAGCTCCTGCAGATAGGCCCAGGTCTTGTCCCAGCCGCCAACCGGATCCTGCGGGTCCTTGTCGCCGAGGAGATAGGGCAGGCCCATCATGAAGGTCCGGCCGGGCCCGGAATTGGTCGGGCGGGCATACATGAACTTGTTCGGATTGGCCTTGGCCCAGGCGAGCAGCTCCTCGGCCGTGGTCGGGACATTCTTGACCCGGTCGGGCATGTATTCGAGCAGCGGACCGGAGGGGTAATAGTTGACGACGACGCCGAAGCCGTCGCCCTGCGCCTTGTGCAGGTTGAGCGCGGCCGGCTCGTAATTGGCCTCGATGTTCGGGAACTTGTCGGCAAAATCGGGCAGGATCTTCTGCCAGAGCTTCTGGTCGAGGCCTGCGGCGAGGCCGTCGCTGCCGGTCAGGATCAGGTCGAGATCGACCTTGCCGGCATCCTGTTGCGCCTTGAGCTTGCTGGCGAGCTCGGGGGCAGGTGCCTTCACGAAGGCGATGCGCGAGACCAGCTTGGGATTGGCGGTGCGGTAGTCCTCGAAGGCCTTCTGCATCAGCGCCAGCGCCCCGCCGACATCCATGACGCTGATCACGACCGGGCTGGTCGGCAGCGGCGGCGAGGCGGCGAGCGCCGGCCCGCCGGCGGCGAGCGCGCCAAGGCCGCCGAGCACTGTGCGGCGGTCGATACCTTTGAGATGCTTGGTCATTGCCTTCCCCTTTGTTGTCGCGCCGTTGATGGCGGCGCTCATGCGTCGTAGCGGCGTTCCTGATCGGCGAGGCGGACCCGCCGGACGAAAAGCTCATCCGACCATTCGATCTCGCCCTTCGCAAGCGCGATGCCGTGCGCTGCGAGCGCCGGGCGGATCGCTGCGAGTGCATGGTCCGAGGCCATGGCAAAGGCCTGCTGTGGCGTCGCGATGCCCCAGGCGACGACGTTGCGCACGGCCTCATCAAGGCAGAGCGCCGAACCGGCGAGCAGCCCTTCCTCCTGCCGCACCGAGCCGTCGGGCATGCGATCGACCGCCATGCCGGCGAAATGGTAGCGGCCAACCGGCGCGGCGGCGGCGACCACTGCATCGGTGACCAGGATCGAGCGCTCGAAGCCCTTGGCCCGGATCAGCGCAGCGAGCGCCTTGGGGTGGATATGGATCCCATCGGCGATGAAGCCGGCCATCAGCCTGTCCTCGGCCAGCTGGGCGAAGATCGGGTTGGCGAGCTTGTGCAGCGTCTGCGGTACGCCATTGCCGAGATGGGTCGAGAGCGACAGGCCCGCATCGGCCGCGGCAGAGACCTCCGCGAAATCGGCGGCCGAATGCCCGATAGCGACGATCTTGCCGGCGTCCGCCAGATTCTTCGTCAAGGCGACCGCGCCTTCGCTTTCGGCGGCGAGCGTCACCATCAGGATCGGCCGCGACAGGCCGCGTTCGACCTCGGCGATCAGCTCCGGCTTGGCCGCCGTCATCGCCTGCGGCGGATGGCAGCCGTGATAGCCCGGCGCCGGGTTCAGGAACGGCCCCTCGAGATGATAGCCCGGGCACATCAGCGGCCCGAGCCTGCTGCCGGCGACGGCGTCATCGAGTGCCCGGAAACGCTCCACCAACTCATGCGGATGCGCGGTGATGATCGTCGGCAGGCAATGTGTGACGCCGGTCTTGAGCATCGCCTCCAGCGCCCGGTCGAGATCGGCCGGGGTGATCGCCGGGTCATTGAAGTCGACGCCGGCGAAGCCGTTGATCTGGAGATCGACGAGGCCGGGCGAGACGGGCATGGCCGCCTCAGCCCTTTTTCAGCAGCGAGGCAGCCGGCGGATCGAGGAACAGCACCGTGTTGGGATGACGCTGCAGGATCGAGGCCGGATGCAGCGGCGTGACCTCGCCTTCGAGCGCATCCTTCACCGCCTGCGCCTTGCGGGCGTCCGGCACAGACAGCACGATCAAATCGCTTTTCAGGATCTGGCGGATGCTCATCGAGATCGCCTGCTCCGGCACCGCTTTGAGGCTCTCGAACCAGCCCTCGCCGAATTGCTGGTTGCGGCAGGCCTCGTCGAGCGTGACGACGATATAGGGCTCCTCCGTCTCGAAATCGGCCGGCGGATCGTTGAAGGCAAGATGGCAGTTCTCGCCGAAACCGGCAAAGCAGAGATCGATGCGGCGCCCATTTATCAGCGCATTGAGACGCTTGGTTTCGGTGGCGGGATCGCCCTCGCCATTGACGAAGTTGAACGCCGGCTTGACGGCGAGCGGCGCGAGGAAGCGCTCCTTCAGATAGCCCCGGAAGCTGGCCGGATGGCTCTCGGGCAGGCCGACATATTCGTCGAGATGGAACGCCGTGACCCTGGACCAGTCGATGCCCTCGGCTGCAACGAGATTCTGCAGCATCTCGAACTGGCTCGCGCCTGTGGCGACGATGATCGTCGCCTCGCCATGGCGGGCAATCGCCGCGCGGATCGCCTCGGCGCCGAGCGCCGCTGCCTGCTGGCCGAGCTCGTTCTTGTCTGGGGTGATGCGGATATCGATCATGCTGCTCCTGCCCGGCACGGCTGCGGCGACTTTTGACTGGGATACTACCATACCAGCTAGCAGCTTAGCATGGGCGAGAGACTGTGCACCTACCGTAAAGGCATGGCGTGCCGCAGTTTTCCGCGGGATTTGCGCGCATGGGTATCGTGGCCCGCGATCTCACATATCACAGCGCGGTGGTCTCACTTCCCGCTGCGCTACGCCGTTTTCTCGGCCGTTCGCCGTCGGCCTATCTGAGCCTTCCGTCGAGTAGCTGAGACAACCCCCGGTTGCTAAGAGGTTGCGCGCCCACGCGCATGATTCGTCAATTGAATACCGCTGCGCCGCCTGCCGCTTGGATCTGCACAAATCGTACAGCCTTTCCGGAGCCCTTCATGCGCCTTCGCCTCTATGCCAGCTTCCCGCTCTTGCTCGTATTGGCAGGCTGCATGACAGCCGAGGAGCGGCAAAAGATGTACAACACTCCGCCGCCGGCAAATCATGCGACCCCGGCTGCGCGGAAGGCCGTTGCCGCCATGGCGATCCGCGTCAACAGGTACCCGGCGGAGATTGTCATGCTCGCGGCGAGGGAGCCCAAATTCGGCGTGTTCCACGCCGAAGCTTCCAAAGCCGGCGATGGCGCTCGAACGATCTACTGCGTCAAGGCTGGGATGCAGCCCATGTTCCTCAAGAAGCCGCTCGACTTGCCGATCATGGAACACCTGATCGCAACCGTTCGCGTGATGGATACGCCGGAGGGCAAGCTCAACGTGCTCGCCTTCAGCGGAAGCTGCACGAAAGATGCCACTGAGCCCTTCCCCGAATTGATCGACGTCGCGCGAGCAGCCGTCGAGGCGGCCGAAAGGCGCACTTCCTCTCCGCCGGTCGTGGAAGATCGGCGCTGATCGCGCGCCTCTCTGAGCCAAGGCGGTCCTGGAAAGGTGTGCTCACGCACTTACAGCAGCGATATCGAGTGAACGGGCGCTCATCATGCAACCATTTCGTTGCATGAATACCACCAGCGTGCTAGCAATCGCTCATGGACTTCGACCATCTGTTCCGGGCGCTGGCCGATCCGACGCGCCGGCGCATGCTGGACGAGCTGGCGGAGCGCGATGGCCAGACGCTGTTCGAATTGCATGTGCGCCTGATCAGCTGGCATGGCGCGAGCCTGTCGCGGCAGGCCTTGTCGAAGCATCTGCAGGTGCTGGAGGAGGCCGGCCTGCTGCGAACCGAATGGCGCTGGCGCAGCAAGCACCATTTCCTCGAACGCTCGCCGCTGCGGCAGATGTGGGATGTCTGGATGCGGCCGCTGGCCGAGCCGCCGGAGAAGGAGAGGGCCGATGCCGATCAAGATCGTCGTGACGAGCCTGCTGGTCGATGACCAGGAGAAGGCGTTGCGCTTCTACCGTGACATTCTCGGCTTTGAACTCAAGCACGATATCCCGATGGGCCATCACCGCTGGCTGACCTTGACCTCGCCGGGCGATCCCGAGGGCGTCGAGCTCCTGCTCGAGCCGGACGAGCATCCGGCGGCAAAGCCGTGGAAGACCGCGCTCGTCGCCGACGGCATCCCGGCGACCTCCTTCGGGGTCGAGGACGTCCATGCCGAGCATGCCAGGCTTTCCGCGCTCGGCGTCGCCTTTTCACAGCCGCCGGTCCATCTCGGCCCGGTCACGACAGCGGTCTTCGACGACACCTGCGGCAACCTGATCCAGATCGCCCAGCGGCATTGAGGGCCGGTTCGGCCCCGTCAACGCTCGGTGATCTTGAATTCGATCCGGCGGTTGCGGCGCCAGGCTTCGTCATTGTTGGCGACGTCGAGCGGCTGGAACTCGCCGAAGCCGGTTGCAGCGATGCGGTCGGCCGGGATGCCCTTGCTGACGAGGTATTCGACCACGGCGACGGCGCGCGCGGTCGACAGGCTCCAATTCGACGGGAATTGCGGCGAGCGGATCGGGCGGTTGTCGGTGTGGCCGTCGACACGCAAGATCCAGGGCAGGTCCGGCGGCATTTCGCGCCCGAGATCGGCGATGATGCTTCCCAGCTTGTCGAGCTCGCCGCGGCCTTCCGGCTTCAGCACGGCCTGGCCGGCATCGAAGAAGACTTCGGACTGGAAGACGAAGCGGTCGCCGACGACGCGGATGTCCGGCCGCGTGCCGAGCACCTGGCGCAGGCGGCCGAAGAAGTCGGAGCGATAGCGCGCCAGCTCCTGCACGCGCTGGGCCAGCGCGACATTGAGGCGCGAGCCGAGCTCGGAGATGCGCGCCTGCGATTCCTTGTCCTTGGCCTCGGCGGCGCCGATCGCCTCCTCCAGCGCCGCGAGCTGGCGGCGCATGGCGACGATCTGCTGGTTGACCAGCTCGACCGTGGCCTGTGCCTTGGCCGAGAGCTGCTTTTCGGCGTCGAGCGCTTTCTGCGTCTCGGCGAGCTGGGTCGGGGCGTTGTTGCGGGCGGCGCCGTCTAGCAGGCCCTGGACGCGGGAGCGTTCGGCCTGCTCGGCGGAGAGCGAGGATTGCAGCAGGGCGAGCGAATCCTTTGCTTCCTTGCCGCTCGACCGTTCGAGGGCGAGCAGGTCGCTGAGCTCGGCGATCTGGCGGTTCAGCCGGTCGAGAACCGTATCGCGGCCGGTGATCTCCTGCGACAGGAAGAACTGGCCGAGGACGAAGACCGAGAGCAGGAAGACGATGCCGATCAACATCGTCGAGAGCGCGTCGACGAAGCCCGGCCAGAAATTGACCTCTTCCCGGCGATGCGAGCGCGACAGGGCCATGCTCAGCCTTCCTTCTCAGCCTTGCCAGCGATGCCGCAGCACCATGGCAGGCTCATGACTCGCTCACCCGCTCGGCGGCGAGGCGCTCGATCAGGCGCTTGAGATCCTTCTCGCGCGCGGCTTGAGCCTCGACCCAGTCGCGGATCAATTGCTGCTCGGAGCGCATATGCTGGACGAGGCCCTGGATGCCCTCGGCAAGATTGGCCAGCGCCTGCGTCGCCGCGCGGTTGTTGGAGCCGTCCTGCATCGCCGCCTGGAGCTTGTCGAGGCGCTCGACCACGACATCGCCGGAGGCGGGGACGGGGCCAATGATTGGCGATGCCAACGGGACGGTCGCCGAATTCGCGGTGGCGGTGCCGAGATAGCCTTCGACCTCGTTGCGGAAGCGGCGCTGGCCCTGGCCGACCTGCAGGTCGAGAAAGCCGAGGATCAGCGAGCCGGCGATGCCGAACAGCGAGGACGAGAACGAAAGGCCCATGCCGGCGAGCGGTGCGGCGAGGCCGGCCTTGAGCTCGTCGAAGAGCACGCCGGCCTCGGCCCCGGTGCGCAGGCTCTTGATGACGTTGCCGACCGAGGAGACGGTTTCGAGCAGGCCCCAGAAGGTGCCGAGCAGGCCGAGAAAGACGAGCAGGCCGGCGAGATAGCGCAGCACCTCGCGGCCATCGTCGAGCCGGACCGCGACCGATTCGAGCAGGCTCGCCGCCTGGCTGGGGGCGAGGTTGCGCTGCTCCAGCGCCGGCAGCACGGGCGCCAGCGGGCTGATCACCTGGTTGCGCCGGATCGTCGCCCCGGACGGATCGGCGGCCATGCGGTTGGCGGAGCGCGCCTCGCTGTCGACGCGCCAGAGTTCGCGCAAAGACAGCAGGACGCCGACCGCGAGCGCACCGACGATCAGGCCGTTGAGGCCCGGATTGGTCATGAAGGCGGTGCGCAGCCCGTCCTGCAGGATGAAGATCAGGAAGCCGATCAGCGCCAGAAAGACCAGCGCGCGAAGGAAATAGCGCAGCGGCCGGGAGAAGCGGAACGTCTGCGGCCTGTAGGGCGCCGTCGCTGGGGGCTCCAGCGGCGGGACCTCGGGGGCCGCCTCGTCATTGGCCATGCCTGCTCATCCGATCCGGTTTCGTCGCGGGGCGACTGTCGCCTCCCGCCACGCCGGGATCAAGCGGGAAAGCGCCTTGGTTTCGTCAAAGAACAGTCTTGAGGACTGCGCGCAACGCTGGCTCGCCGGCTTCGTTGCCGCATATTACATCCTTCGCCGAGGTCGGCTGCTTGCCGTCGAGAGTGCCGAAGGTACCCCCTGCCTCGCGCACCATCACCGCGCCGGCGCCGAAATCCCAGGTGTTGAGGCCGCGTTCCCAATAGGCGTCCATGCGGCCGGCGGCGACATAGGCGATGTCGAGCGCGGCCGAGCCCATGCGCCGGACATTGGCGAAGCGGCTCATCACCGCGCCCAGTTCCTTCAAGAAGAGCGGGTGGCCGCCCTTGCCGATATGCGGCACGCCCATGCCGATCAGCATCTCCGACGATTCGCGCCGACCGGAGACGCGCAGGCGGCGGTTGTTGACATAGGCGCCCTTGCCTTTCTCGGCGATGAAGAGCTCGTCCTTGGCCGCGTCGTAGATCACGCCGGCGATGAACTGGTTGTCGCGTTCCAGCGCCACCGAGATGTTCCAGTGCGGGATGCCGCGCAGGAAGTTGTGGGTGCCGTCGAGCGGGTCGATATGCCAGCGATTGCTCTCATCCGTGCCCTGGACGACGCCGCTCTCCTCCATGACGAAGCCGTAGCCCGGCCGCGCCTTCTCCAGCGCCGCGCGCAGGATTTCCTCGGCCTTGTGGTCGGCCTTGGAGACGAAGTCGCCCGGGCCCTTCGCCAGGACCTGGAGGTTCTCGACCTCGCCGAAATCGCGCTTCAGCGAACGCGACGCCTTCATCACGGCGTCGGTCATCACGGTCATCAGGGGAGAGCGGATCATGGTCAAAACCTCGGGGGCGCGCAGCGCGCGACGGAATGGAGCAGACTATCAAAGAGCGGCGGCGGCCAAGCGGCCACCAGTTCGGCCGTCACTTGCTCGGTTGGCTCGGCGTCGTCAAGGCCGTAGCCTCGATCCGGTCGGCGGCGAGGCGGGCGGCACGGCTACGCTGCTCGGGCGACAGCCGCTCCAGAACCTGGTCGAGCGTGGCGTCGCCGAGCCCCTGGGCACGGGCGGCCAGATGCCAGGCAGCGGCTTCGGACAAGTCCGGCGGGACGGCGCGGCCGAACTGGTAGAGCTTGGCCAGCCGGTTCTGGGCGATGGCGTTGCCCTTGTTGGCGGCGCGGATGAAGAGCCTGGCTGCGGCGCGTTCGTCCTTGGCGACCCCGTCGCCATTGAACAGCATGATCGCATACTCGACCTCGCCGGCGATCAGCCCGCTGGCGGCCGCCTTGCCCATCCACTCGGCCGCCAGGCCGTCGTCCTGCGGCACGCCGCGGCCCAATTTGTAGAGCACGGCGAGTGCATGCTGGGCGTCGCCAAGATCGGCGTTGGCGGCGATGCGAAGGCCGGCGATGGCGCGCTGATCGTCCTGCGGCCGGCCGGTCGCGAGTAAGGCGAGGGCAAGGTTGTAGTTGGCGGCGGGGTGGCCGGCGGCTGCGGCCTTCTCCAGCAGGGCGCCGCCGGCCTTCGGATCGCGTGTCACGCCGCGCCCTTCGAGCAGCGCCATGCCGAGCGCGAAGACCGCGTTGACGTCGCCCCTGTCGGCGGCGAGACGGTACCAATCGGCGGCCGCCTTGGGGTCGATGCGGACCCCGAGCCCTTGCCGGTAGATCTCGCCGAGCAGTGTCATCGCCGCGGCGTCCTTGGGGTCGGCCTCGAGCCGCTTCAGCGCTTCCGACTGGGCGCGGCGATAGTGACCAGCCTGATAGGCGCCATAGGCCTCATCCGGCTCCGCCGCGGCAACGGGGAGGGCGAGCGTCAAGGCAAGCGCGACGAGCGCAAGCCTCATCGCGCCGTCCTGCGGGCGTGCTGCGCGGCGATGGCGGCATCGGCTGCCGCCACGGCGGCGCGGATGTCGACGCCTTCGGCGAAGACCCAGTCGCCGAGGGCGACGAATTCGGCGCCTGTCTCGATCAGGGCCGGAACCGATTCCGCATCCGGGCAATAGGCGATGCAAGGCGTCTCAAAGATTTCGGCCCACCAGGAGGCACGCTCGACCACCGCCGGCAGCGGCGGCAGCGAGCCATCCGGCCTCGGTTCGCCGAACATGACATAGTCGACGCCGGCCTCGCCGATATCCATCGCGTCATGGCGCGAGCGCAGCCCGCCGGCGCCGATGATGCGCTCCTGCTTCAGGCTGGAGCGCGCCTCGGCGACCGCCTCGGCCCCCGCGGTCAGATGAACGCCATCGGCGCCGCCGCGGCTGGCGACCTGCGCCGAGGCCTCGACCACCAGAGCGACATTCTGCGCCTGCACCGGCGGAGCCAGCGCCTTGACCCGCTCGGTCAGGCTGCGCTCGTCGCCCGGCGCGAGCCGCAGCAGCACGGCGGCGACGTCGCCGCCGGCGAAGGCCTGCATCAGGCGAAAGGAGAGCGCGCCGGGGTCTAAGACCGGCGGCGTGACGAGCATCAGGCGGGTGCGGGGCAGGGTCGTGGTCATGATCTTGCGCGCAAACGGCCCGCAGCGTGATCCAATGTCAAGACCATAAGCCCTGCGACCAGGCTCCAGAAGGCCGAACCGACGCCGAACAGCGACAGGCTGGAGGCCGCGACGGCGAAGGTGACGACCGCCGCGAAGCGGTCCTTGTCGCTGCCCATCGCCTGGCCGAGCGCCCCGGTCAGCGAGCCGACGAGGCCGAGGCCGGCGACGGCGACGATCAGCGCCTTCGGCATGGCGAGGATCAGCGCGAGCAGCAGACCGGCCGTCGCGGCGACGATGAGCCAGAGCAGGGCGTACCAGATCCCGGCCTTCCAGCGCTCCTTGGGATCGGGATGGGTGTCGGCGCCGGTGCAGATCGAGGCGCTGATCGCTGCCATGTTGACCATATGCGCGCCGGTCGGGGCGGTCAGGAAGGACATCAGCCCGGTGACGAACAGGCAGGACGCGGTCGGCGGCTGGTAACCGGAGGCGCGCAGCACGGCGAAGCCCGGCAGGTTCTGCGCCGCCATGGTGACGAGGTAGAGCGGGATGCCAATGCCGACGATCGCGGTGAGATCGAGCCGCGGGACGATCAGCTCGATATGCGTCAGCGCTACCGGCCCGCCCGGCAGCGTCGCCGTGCCGGTAGCGAAAGCGAGGGCAAGGCCTGCGCCCAGCGCCGCAATGACGCCGAGGAACGGGTTCCACAGCCGCGCCAGCAGGAAGACGACGAGCAGCGTGGCCACCAGCGCCGGCTGCAGGCGCATCTCGTCGAAGACCGCAACGACGAAGCGGAAGATCACGCCGGCGAGCATGGCCGCAGCAATGCTCATCGGAATGCGCCCGACCAGTGCCCCGAGCGGGCGGAAGGCGGCGGTCGCCATCATCAGCGCGGCGGCGGCGAGGAAGGCGCCGACGGCCGAGGCCATGTCGACGCCGCTTGCCGCCGCGATCAGCGCCGCGCCCGGCGTCGACCAGGCGCAGATGATCGGCATGCGATGCCGCCAGGACAGGATCAGACTGGCGAGCCCCTTGGCGATGGCGAGCCCGGCGAGCCAGGAGACGGTCTGCCCCGGCGTCGCGCCGAGCGCCTGCGCCGCCGCGAGCACCACCGCGACCGAGGCGGCATAGCCGACGAAGACGGCGACGAAGGCGGAGAAGAGCTGCGACATCGGCCGCTCTATTGATCCCAGGCCGTCGGCCAGCTCTCAAACAGGTTAGGGCCGAGCCGGACCGGCCAGACCGCCTTGGCGAGGCCGGTACGGTTGTCGGTCTCGACCGCGACGCCGGAGAGCGTGCCCTCGCCGAGCGCCGGCTCCAACCGCGATCCCGGCGTCTTCTGCAGGAAGCGGCGGATCGCCTCCTCCTTCTGCATGCCGAGGATCGACTCATAGTCGCCGCACATGCCGGCATCGCTCTGATAGGCGGTGCCGGCCGGCAGCACGCGTGTATCCGAGGTCGGCACATGGGTGTGAGTGCCGACGACGAGGCTAGCGCGGCCGTCGAGGTAGTAGGCCATGGCGAGCTTCTCGCTGGTCGCCTCGGCGTGGACGTCGACGATGACGGCGTCGGCCGCCTCGCCCAGCGGGCAGGCGGCGAGCTCGCGCTCCAGCGCCGCGAAGGGATCGTCGAGCGCGTCCATGAACAGCCGGCCCATGACGTTGACGACGAGGACGCGTGCGCCGTTGCGCGCCTCGATCACGGCCGCGCCGCGGCCGGGCGTGCCGGGTGGGTAGTTCGCAGGGCGGATCAAGCGCGGCTGACGCTCGATGAAGACCATCGCCTCGCGCTGGTCCCAGGAATGGTTGCCGAGCGTGACGACGTCGGCGCCCGCGGCGAGGGTCTCGTCGCAGATCGCCTCGGTGATGCCGAAGCCGCCTGCCGCGTTCTCGCCATTGATCACGACGCAATCGAGCTTCCAGCGCTCGCGCAGGGCGGGAAGACGGTCCTGGACGGCGAGGCGGCCGGCCCGCCCGACGATGTCACCGAGAAAAAGGAGACGCATGTCACTATCCAACAATCAGGCCGCCACATCGCGGCCTACCTGTCGCACTCGCACACAAGACCAGTCGTCGCGGCTTTCCGGAGGCCGCGCGGTGAACTTTGCGGCTTTGAGACAACATGGCGGGACGACTGCGTCTTGAACGAAAGGCGCGCCTGCTAATGACGTGATCGCCGCAGCGAAATCAACAGCAGCGGATCGTCTCGTCCTGCGTCACCACCCAGTCGAGGCGGCGATCATGCGCTTCGGCGGGCACCTCGGCGATCTCCTGCGCCGCATAGGCGATGCCGATGGTCGCGGCGGGCTCGAGCTCGGTAATGGCGCGGTCGTAATAGCCCTTGCCATAGCCGATGCGGTAGCCGCGCCGGTCGAAGGCGGCGAGCGGAACGATCAGGATCACAGGCCTGACCTCGGGCTGCTCGGGCGCCGGCACCAGCGTGCCGAAGCCGCCGGGGACGATCGGCTCCCAGGGGGCCCAGCGCCGGAAATGCATTTGCTTCTCGACGATCGCCGGCAGGCAGAGGGGTAGGCCGCGCTCGTGCAGGGCTTCGAGGATCGGGCGCGGATCGGCCTCGGAGCGCATCGGCCAGTAGGCAGAAACCGGGCCTCGCGTGAATACGGGGAGGGCCAGCACGCGCGCGACGATAGCCTCGTCCCAGAGCAGGCGATCGTCAAGCTCCAGAGCATCGCGGCGCGCCAACGCCTCGGCTCGCAGCGCCGCCTTGCGCGGAGAGGGAACGAAAGAGGCGGTATCGGTCATGGGGTGCGGAGCCACCTCGGCCGTGGAGATTTCGATCCCGGGACACCTACAAAGTAGGTGGGCGCCGTGTGTCCGGGTCCAAGGGACCTGGTCAGGGACAGCTCCCTAGGGAGTCGTATGGGCCCGGGAATACATGACTCGCACGCACCAGGCAGCCCCGCCGCGACAAGGTAGGACGCATGCCGGCAAAGCGCCAGAGGCGGCCAGCGAAAACCCGCTGGGATTTTTCGCTCAGCCCCCGCGCGCCATACCGTGGCGGATCACCCGGTCGATCAGGTCGGGATAGGCGATGCCGCTGGCAGCGAGCGCCTTCGGGAACATGCTGATGTCGGTGAAGCCGGGGATGGTGTTGATCTCGTTGACCAATGCGCTGCCGTCCGGCCGCAGGAAGAAATCGACGCGGGCCATGCCGTCGCAGCCGAGCGCATAGAAGGCGCGCTTGGCCAGCACCTGCAGGTTCGCGATCACCTCCTCGGGCAGGTTCGCCGGGACCTCGACGCGGGCACCGTCCTCGTCGAGATATTTGGCCTCATAGGTGTAGAAGCCATGACTTGCCGCCGCGACGATCTCGCCGGGAAGCGAGACGATGGTCTCGCCACTGGCCTGCTCCAGCACGCTGAGCTCGATCTCGCGGCCGGCGATGAACTCCTCGACGAGCACGACGCTGTCATGCCGGAAGGCTTCCGTGAGCGCCGTCGCGAAGCTCTCGGCGCTCGTCGCCTTGCTGACGCCGACCGAGGAGCCCTGCCGGGCCGGCTTGACGAAGAGCGGCAGGCCGAGCGCGGCGCTGGCCTGCTCGAAGCTCAGTGTCTCGCCTTTCCGGACCGTGAGCGAGCGGGCGACACCGAGACCGGCCTCGCGCAGCAGCCGCTTGGCCAGGTCCTTGTCGAGCGCGTTGGCCGAGCCGGCGATGCCGCAGCCGGCGAGCGGGATGCCGGCGACCTGAGCCAGCCCCTGGACCGAGCCGTCCTCGCCATCGAGACCGTGCAGCACCGGGAAGAGCACGTCGATCTTCGGCAACGCCTGCGGCGCTGAGCCATCCTGCAGGCGCAGCAGGCGCCCGCCGCCGCCGGGCAAAAGGCAAAGCTCGGCGCCGTCCTGCGGGATCGGATCGGGCAGCACGCCGTTCTGCAGTTCGAGCTCGCGCCATTCACCGCCCTTGGTGATCAGGATCGGCACGACGTCATAGGCCGCCTTGTCTATCGCCTTGACCACATTGGCGGCGGACATCAGCGAGACCTCATGCTCCGAAGACCTGCCGCCGAGGAGAATCGCCACCCGCACCCTGTCGCCCATCGTTGCCGCCTTCATCGATTCGCTTCTGCCAGGAAGCGTCAGTCGGGCATGATTGAGGAATTGCAAAGGCGGCGCGAGAAACTGCTGCCGGCAGTCATATGCCGGCTTGGGCGAGTCGCTCCAGCCTGTTGCCGATCGCGATGGTCCCGCCCTCGATCACCCGTGCCGTGATGCCGCCATGTCCGCGCACGGCGTTGTAGCCGCCCGGGCCGAAGGCTTCTTCCATTCGTGAACAGGGGTGGCACTCGCCGGTCCATGCGAGGATGGCGCTGCCCAGGCGAAAATGGTGATCCTTCAAGGCCGCGAGGTTGATGCCTGCGACGACGATATTGCGGCGCAGCTGTTCGGGAGCGACCTGCTCCAGCCCGAGATGGCTGGCGATCGCGGCAAGATGCTCCTGCTGGATCAGAGTCACCTGCCTGAGGCCGCTGCGGCCATTATAGCGGTCGCCGACGAGGCCTTGCCTCGTATCGGCGATCACCTCCGCGACGCTGGTCAGCTCGGCGCGCCGTACCGGCCGCAGCCCGATCCAGGTGATGCGACCAGGCCGGATCGGCGCGTTCAGCAGCGCGGAGAGAAGCGATCCGGCCTGCGGCTTCATGCCTGTCAGGCCATCACCTTGGCCAGCACGCCCTTCAGCCCCCCATCGCGTTCGAGCCAGCCGGGCACCGGCAGGTTCTTCGAGCGCAGGAACTCCGGATTGAACAGCTTCGACTGATAGCGCGTGCCGTAGTCGCAGAGAATGGTCACGATGGTGTGGCCGGGGCCCATCTCCTTCGCCAGCCGGATCGCGCCGGCGACGTTGATGCCGGAGGAGCCGCCGAGGCAGAGGCCCTCCTCCTCCAGCAGTTGGAAGCAGAGCGGGATCGCCTCCTCGTCGGGAATCTGGAAGGCGACGTCGATCGGCGCGCCCTCGATGTTCTTGGTGATGCGGCCCTGGCCGATGCCCTCGGTGATCGATGAGCCCTCGGCCTTGAGTTCGCCTGTGGTGTAGTAGGCGTAGAGCGCCGCGCCCATCGGGTCGGCGAGGGCGATCCTGACCTTCGGGTTGAAGCCCTTCAGCGCGATCGCGACGCCGGCGAGCGTCCCGCCGGTGCCGACGGCGCTGACGAAGCCGTCGATCTTGCCCTCGGTCTGCCGCCAGATCTCCGGGCCGGTGGTCTCGATATGGCCCTGCCGGTTGGCGACATTGTCGAACTGGTTGGCCCAGATCGCGCCGTTGGCTTCGGTCTTCGCCAGCTCCTCGGCGAGGCGGCCGGAGACCTTCACGTAATTGTTCGGGTTGACGTATCCGACCGCCGGGACCTCGACCAGAGTCGCACCGGCGAGCCGCAGCATGTCCTTCTTTTCCTGGCTCTGCGTCTCCGGGATGACGATCACCGAGCGATAACCCAGCGCATTGCCGACCAGCGCCAGGCCGATACCGGTATTGCCGGCCGTGCCCTCGACGATGACGCCGCCGGGCCGCAGCGCGCCGCGCTTCTCGGCATCGCGGATGATGGCGAGCGCGGCGCGGTCCTTGACCGACTGGCCGGGGTTCATGAACTCGGCCTTGCCGAGGATCTCGCAGCCGGTTTCCTGCGAGGCGCGCTTCAGCTTGATCAATGGGGTGTTGCCGATCGCTTCGACGACGCCGTTGCGGATAGTCATATTGGCAACTCCAGCCATTTCCCTGTCGGTCGGCACCTGATAGGCCAAACCCGCAATCACGTCACGATCTGGAAGCGCATGTCCGCCCTCGCCATGAATGAAACGCTCACGATCGCGCGGCTCGGCCAGCGCGGCGACGGCGTCGCCGAGACGGCGCAGGGCCAGGTCTTCGTGCCGTTCGCGCTGCCGGGCGAGAGCGTGCGGGCCGTGCGCGATGGCGACCGGGCGCAGATCGTCGAGATCCTGACGCCCTCGGCCTCCCGCATCGCAGCGATCTGCCCGCTCTTCACCCGCTGCGGCGGTTGCGCCGCCCAGCATATGGGCGAAGGGCTCTATGCCGAATGGAAGCGCCAGCAGGTTGTGACGGCGCTCTCCCGCGCCGGGCTGGAAACCGAGGTTGCCGCGCTGGTCGATGCGCATGGCGAAGGCCGCCGCCGCGTCACCTTCCATGCCAGGCGCGACGAGAACGGCATGCGCGTCGGCTTCATGACGGCGAGGAGCCATGATCTGATCGACGTCGAGGCTTGCCCGGTGCTGGCTCCCGGCCTGGCGCGGGCGCCCGCCGTGGCGCAGCTCCTCGCCAATCGCCTGCGCGCTTCGAACAAGCCACTCGACATCCAATTGACCGCTTCTCAAGCCGGGCTCGATGTCGATATCCGCGGCCATGGCCCGGCCGGCGACGCCTTGCGCCGACAGCTCACCGAGGTGGCCGAGCGGCTCGATCTCGCCCGGCTCTCCATGCATGGCGAGGTCATCGTCGAGCGGCGCGCGCCCTTCCAGCTGATGGGCAAGGCGGCGGTGACACCGGCGCCGGGCGGCTTTCTGCAGGCGACGGCGGAGGGCGAAGCGACCCTGTCGCGCCTCGTGCTCGATGCGATCCCGAAGGCGAAGCGCGTCGCCGACCTCTTCGCCGGCTGCGGCCCGTTCAGTGTCCGGCTCGCCGAGAAGGCACAGGTTTCGGCTTTCGAGAGCGACAAGGCCGCGATCCAGGCGCTGAGCCGGGCAGCCAATCATACGCAAGGGCTGAAGCCTGTCACAGCCGAGGCACGCGACCTGTTCCGCCGGCCGCTACTGGAGCACGAGCTCAACCTGTTCGACGCTGTCGTGCTCGATCCGCCGCGCGCCGGCGCGGAAGCGCAGGTCAAGCGGCTCGCTGCCTCCAAGGTGCCGCTGGTGGCCTATGTTTCCTGCGATGCCGGCAGCTTCGCGCGGGATGCGGCGCTTTTGGTCGCAGGCGGCTATGCGCTGGAACGCGTGACGCCGGTCGACCAGTTCCGCTATTCCGCCCATATCGAACTCGTCAGCGTCTTCAAAAAAAGCGCTGGCCGCAAGTGATCAGGTCTCCGGAGGCAGGATGAGCGCGTCCGTTATCGAAGCTTTGGCCGGCATCGTCGGCGCAAAGAACGTCATCACCAACGCCGATGCGATGGTGCCCTATCTCAAGGAGCCGCGCGGTCTCTTTCACGGCAAGGCGCAGGCCGTGGTGCGGCCGGGGTCGGTCGCCGAGGTTTCGGCGGTGATGAAATGGGCGAGCGAGACCGGCGCGACGGTCGTGCCGCAAGGCGGCAATACCGGCATGGTCGGCGGCCAGGTCCCGGTTGCTGAAGGCAAGGAGATCATCCTGTCGCTGCAACGGCTCGACAAGGTCCGCTCGGTCGATGCCGCCGGCGACACCATGACTGTCGAGGCCGGCGTCATCCTGCAGAAGGCGCAGGAGGCGGCGGAGGCAGCCGGGCGGCTCTTCCCGCTCTCGCTCGCCTCGGAAGGCTCCTGCACGGTCGGCGGCAATCTCTCGTCCAATGCCGGCGGTACGGCGGTGATCGCCTATGGCAATGCCCGCGAGCTCTGTCTCGGCCTCGAGGTCGTCCTCGCCGATGGCCGTGTCTGGAATGGCCTGCGCCAACTACGCAAGGACAATACCGGCTACGACCTCAAGAACCTCTTCATCGGCTCGGAAGGCACGCTCGGCATCATCACCGCCGCGGTGCTGAAGCTCTTCCCGCTACCGGCAGCGCGCGCCACCGCCTTCCTCGCCGTGCCCGATCCAGAAGCTGCGCTTTCGCTACTCAACAAGGCTAAGGCTAGCGCGGGCGGTGCGCTCACCACCTTCGAACTGATGCCGCGCATCGGCCTCGACTTCGTCGTCCGCCATGCCAGCGGCGCCCGCGACCCGCTGTCGGAGCCGTCGCCCTGGTATGTGCTGATGGAAGTCTGCGCCCAGGCTGAAGCCGGGCTCAGCGAAGCGGTCGAGGCCTTCCTCGGCGAGGCACTTGAGGAGGGGCTCGTCACCGATGCCGTGCTCGCCGGCTCGCTCGGCCAGCGCGCCGATCTCTGGAAGCTGCGCGAGATGCTCTCGGAGGTGCAGACCCATGAAGGCGGCTCGATCAAGCACGATGTCTCCGTGCCGCTCCAGGCGGCGCCGGAGTTCCTGAAGCGCGCCATCGCCAAGGTCGAAGAGATGGTGCCGGGCTGCCGGCCGGTGCCCTTCGGCCATCTCGGCGACGGCAACATCCATTTCAACGTCAGCCAGCCGGTTGGCGCCGACAAGGCCGCCTATCTCGCCGGCTGGGATGCGATGAACGAGGCGGTGCACGCCATCGTCACCGAACTCAAGGGCTCGATCTCGGCCGAGCACGGCATCGGCCGCCTGAAGCGCTCGCTGCTGCCGGGCGTGAAGGACCCGGTCGAGCTCGAGCTGATGCGGACGGTCAAGGCGGCGCTCGACCCCAAGGGCGTGCTCAATTCGGGATCGGTGCTGTAGAATCTACGGCGTCGCGACATAGCCGTCGCGGCGCGGGTCGCAGGCGCCGGTGAGCCGCCCGGTCTCGGGATCGCGTGAGACCGCCTGCATCCCGCCGACGCGCATCGTCCAGCCGCCTTCGTTCGCGGCGATGGCATGCCCGCGCTCGGCTAGCGCCGCGATGGTCCCTGCGGGAATCCTGTTCTCGACCTCGACTTCACGGCCATCCCAGAGCCGGGCGCGCGGCGCCTCGATCGCCTCCTGCAAAGGCAGGCCGAAATCGACATGCTGGACCATGGCCTGAACCTGCGTCTGCATGATGCCGTAGCTGCCGGGCGTGCCGAGCGCGAGCACGGGCGCGCCGTCCCTGGTCGAGAGTGTCGGCGACATGCACATCGGCAGTTCCGAGCCGGGCAGCGAGCGGTTCGGGCTGCCGGCTTGCACATCCGCCCAGTAGAGGAAGTTGTTGAGGCTGATCCCGGTGCCTGGCACCACCACGCCGCTGCCGAACGGGCTGCCGATGCTCTGCGTCACGCAGATCAGATTACCTTCGCGGTCGGCGATCGAGAATGAGGTGGTGTGGCCGGGGTCCTCGCCCGCGGGGGCCTGCGGCATCCATTGCTCGGTGGGACCCTCGATCGGCTTGCCGTCCCGGACCCGCGCCCGCAGCTTTTCGACGAAGGCGTCGGACAGGATCTCGGCGAGCTTCTCGGGCTTGGGATTATTGTTGTTGATCCGGACGCCGGCTGCGAGGCGAATGGCGCGGTAGACGATGTCGAGATGCTCGGGACCGTTGCGCTCCAATTTGCCGAGATCGAAGCCGTCGAGGATGCGCAGGGTCAAGAGGAACTGGAAGCCCTCGCAAGCGGGTGGTGGCACATGCACCTGCCGGCCGCGATAGACGGCGGCGAGCGGCTCGCGCCATTGCGGGGCGACCTTGGCGAGATCGGCCATGGTCAGCGTGCCGCCCTGCGCCTTGAGATGGGCGGTGATCGTCTCGCCGAGCTGGCCCCGATAGAGGTGCTCCGGTCCTTTCGCTGCGATGTCGCGCAGCGTCGACGCCAGCTCGGGCTGGCGCAGGATCTGCCCGAGCGCGACGCCGTCGCCGCCCTCGCGCAGATAGTTCGGCGCCCAATGTTCATAGAGCTCGGGCCGCTCGCGCAGCAGCGGCACCTGCTCGTTGAACTCGATCACGCCGAATTCGGCGATCGGGAAGCCGTCCTGCGCAAGCGCGATTGCTGGCGCGAAGATATCACCCAGCGAGAGGCGGCCATAGGCGCGGTTGAGCTCGCACCAGCCGGCGAGGTTGCCCGGGGGAGCCACGGCGAGCGCGCCGCGTTCAAGATCGGAGCGCTGGGTGAAGCGTTCAAGAGGGAAGCTTTCGGGCACGCGCGGGACAAAGTCGAGCACACGCACTCGGCTTTCGGCCGCGACCCACATCGTCGCCGAGCCCATGCCTGCGAGGCTCGACATGAACGGCTCGACCACGTTGAGCGCCGCCGCGACCGCACCGACCGCGTCGAAGACATTGCCGCCCTGGCTGAGGATGCGCGCGCCGGCCTGAGCCGCCAGCGGGTGGGCGGCGGCGACCATGCCATGCAGGGAGCTCATCGTCGGGCGGCGGCCATCCATCTCGTGCGTTCCTCTGTTGGTCTCGTTTGGGACCAGAGTAAGCGCGCCGCCGTAGACTGCGCTAGAACAGGCTGCCCTGCGCATCGTCGGGGCCGCCCCGACGGGAACGCATGGCGGGCTTGGCCGGCGGCGGCGGTTCCGAAGCCGGATCGAACGGCGCCTGCACCTCCGGGCCGTCATTGGCAACCTTGCTCACCTCTGCGCCGAGCCGGAACATCTCGAAGAGATCGTCCGGCGGCGGCCGCATCACCGCCTGCACGGTCGCAGGCTCTGCCGAGGGATCGAGCCAGGCGTCGAACGCCTCGGGCGGCACGACGACCGGCGAGCGGTGGTGGATTGCCGCCATTTGCCCGTTCGCCGGGCCGGTGACGATCGCGACGGTGTCGATCTCGGAGCCATCGGGACTGTGCCAGGTCTCCCAGAGGGCCGCGAAGGCAAAGAAGCCCTGATCTGGCCTGCGGAAGAGATAGGGCCGGTTTTCCTGTTGGCGGCCCTCGCCAAGACGATGCCATTCATAGAAGCCGTCGGCCGGCATCAGGCAGCGCCGGCGGGTGAGAGCAGCCCGGAAGGACGGCTTCTCGCTGGCGCTCTCGCTACGGACATTGATGACCAAGGGATAGTCCTTGGGATCTTTGACCCAGCCGGGGATGAACCCCCAGCGCATCAGGATGAACTGCCGGCGGCCTTCGTCGAGCCGTACCACCGGTACGGGTTGCGTCGGCGCGATATTGTAGCGCGGCGGGAAGTTCGGCTGCTCGCGATAGGCGAAGGCCTCGCCCATCGCCTCCGGCGGCAAGGTAATGGCATAGCGACCACACATCGTCGGATGTGTTCCGTCTTATCGTGACCGGATCAAGACTTTGTTTGCGGTTGGCACAGCATAGTCGCGCCGCTTCGGGGCCCTTCATGTCTGCTTCCGCGACCGAGACATCACCGACCGCGGCGGACTGGACAGCTCCGCAGCTTTCGACCGACTACCTCAACCGGCACAGCGAAGCGCTGATGCTGCTGGAAATGGTGCCGGTCGACCGCGAGATCGTCGGAGACCTCAAGGCCTGGCGCGCCGTCAGCTATGTCGAGCATTTCGCCGCCTCGCCGCTGCGTTGCGCCGGCGACGCGATGGCCGCCTATCATTCGCTCGGCCGGCGCGAGGCCGAAAGCTTCGAGACCCTCTGCGCCGCCATGGAACGCCTGATCTACACGGTGACGGCGTTGCTCGATGAGATGCCCGAGGAGGAAGACCCGGTGCTGATCGTCGATGTCGCCAGCCTCTCGCTCCGCCGCCTGATCGGGCGCGCCACTGCCTTCATCAATGCCAACGGTCGGGGCGAGGCCGCCTATATCGATCCCGGCGCGGTGCAGGCCGATGTCGACGCCGTGATGGCGGGCTAGGCTGATCGCTCGCCGCCAAGCAGGAATTCGCGATTGCCGTCGCCGCCTTCGATCGGGGAGGGGATCAGTCCGCTGATCGCGAAGCCGAGGCTGGCTGCCACCTCCGCGATTTCCGTGCAGATCTGCTGCTGAAGCGCCTCGTCGCGCAGCACGCCCTTCTTCAGCGCCGAGCGCCTGGTCTCGAATTGTGGCTTCACCAGCGCGATCAGCCGAGCCTGCGGCGCCAGCAACTGCGCCACCGCCGGCAGCACCAGCTTCAGCGAGATGAAGCTGACATCGATCACGGCGAGTGCAGGCGCCTCCGTAAACAGGCCGGGATCGAGCGTGCGGACATCCTGGCTCTCCAGGCTGGTCAGGCGGGGATGGCCGCGCAGGCTCTCATGCAATTGCGCCTGGCCGACATCGACGGCGTAGACATGGGCTGCTCCGCGCCGGAGCAGCACGTCGCTGAAGCCGCCGGTGGAGGCGCCGACATCGAGGCAGGTCAGCCCGGCCGGATCGAAGCCGAAGGCGTCGAGCGCAGCGGCGAGCTTCACCCCGCCGCGCGAGACATAAGGATGCGCCGCCTGCGCCTCGATCGACGCCGTATCGGAGACGGATTCCGAGGCCTTGCGCAGCACGACGCCGTCCGCGCTGACGAGGCCTGCGGCGATGGCCGCCTGCGCCCGCGCCCGGCTCTCGAACAGGCCGCGCTCGACCAGCAACAGGTCGGCGCGAATCCGGCGTGGCAGGCCGGCGGTCACGGGCTCAGGCGCGGCGGATGGCGCTGGCGGGACCGAGCGCCTTTTCGACGGTACGCACGATGCCGGCGGCGTCGAGCCCGGCCTCGGCATACATCGCCTCGGGCTTGTTGTGGTCCTGGAAGATGTCGGGCAGCACCAGGCTGCGGATCTTCAGGCCGCGATCGAGCGCGCCCTCGCGCGCCAGCAATTGCAGGACATGGCTGCCGAAGCCGCCGACCGAGCCTTCCTCGACCGTGACCAGCACCTCGTGCTCCCTGGCGAGGCGCAGGATCATCTCTTCGTCGAGCGGCTTGGCGAAGCGCGCATCGGCGACGGTGGTCGAGAGACCACGCTGGCCGAGCTGCTCAGCGGCGGAAAGGCATTCCGCCAGTCGCGTTCCGAGCGAGAGCAGGGCGACCTGCGTGCCTTGCCTGACGATCCGGCCCTTGCCGATCTCGAGCGGCACGCCGTGCTGGGGCATCTCGACACCGACGCCTTCGCCGCGCGGATAGCGGAAGGCGATCGGCCCCTCGTCATAGGCGGCAGCGGTCGCCACCATATGGGTCAGCTCGGCCTCGTCGGCGGCGGCCATCACCACCATGTCGGGCAGGCAGGCGAGATAGGCGACGTCGAAGGCGCCGGCATGGGTCGCGCCATCGGCGCCGACCAGCCCCGCCCGGTCGAGCGCGAAGCGCACCGGCAGCTTCTGTATCGCAACGTCGTGCACGACCTGGTCGTAGGCGCGCTGCAGAAAGGTCGAGTAAATCGCGCAGAACGGCTTGAAGCCCTCGGTGGCGAGGCCGGCAGCGAAGGTTACCGCGTGCTGCTCGGCGATCCCGACATCGAAGGTGCGGCCCGGAAACTCCTTGCCGAAGGCGTCGAGCCCGGTGCCCGACGGCATGGCGGCGGTCACCGCCACGATCTTCTCGTCCTCGCGCGCCGCCTTGATCAAGGCATTGGCGAAGACATTGGTGTAGCTCGGCGCATTCGCCGGCGCTTTGGCCTGCTGACCGGTGACGGGGTCGAACTTGACGACGCCGTGATATTTGTCGGCGCTCGCCTCGGCTGGGGCGTAGCCCTTGCCCTTCTGCGTCACGACATGGACCAGGATCGGCCCCGTCTCGGCGTCGCGGACATTGCGCAGCACCGGCAGGAGATGGTCGAGATTATGCCCGTCGATCGGGCCGACATAGTAGAAGCCGAGCTCTTCGAACAGGGTGCCGCCGGTCCAAAACCCGCGGGCATATTCCTCGGTCCGCTTCGCCTTCTCGTGGAAGAAGCGCGGCAGCCTCTCTGCCAGGTATTTGGCGATCTCGCGCAGCGAGCGATAGGTGCGGCCCGAGACGAGGCGGGCGAGGTAAGCCGACATCGCGCCGACCGGCGGCGCGATCGACATGTCGTTGTCGTTGAGGATGACGATCAGGCGCGAGCCGGTCGCGCCGGCATTGTTCATGGCTTCATAGGCCATGCCGGCCGACATGGCGCCATCGCCGATTACGGCGATGACGTTGTTCTTCCCGCCGGCGAGGTCGCGGCCGACCGCCATGCCGAGCCCGGCCGAGATCGAGGTCGACGAATGGGCGGCGCCGAACGGGTCGTATTCGCTTTCCGAGCGCTTGGTGAAGCCGGAAAGACCGCCAGGCTGGCGCAGCGTGCGGATCTCGGAGCGGCGGCCGGTCAGGATCTTGTGTGGATAGGCCTGGTGGCCGACATCCCAGATCACCCGGTCGCGCGGCGTGTCGAAGACATGGTGCAGGGCGACGGTGAGTTCGACCACACCGAGCCCGGCGCCGAGATGGCCGCCGGTGACCGAGACGGCGTCGATCGTCTCGGCCCGGAGCTCGTCGGCGAGCTGGCGCAATTGCGCGTCGTCGAGCCGGCGCAAGGCGGCCGGATCGGGCACCTGGTCGAGGAGAGGCGTGATGGGGCGAGGCAAGGGCTGGCCGGAGCTTGCTGGATCGTCCCCCCGAAATAGTCGCTTGCGGCGATGCTGGCAAACCGGCCCGTCGTCGCAGCCTGACAGGAAACGGGTGGGAGCGGCCGGCCCGATCTGGAAAATCGGCTCATCCTCTTCGCTGGACGCCTCCCATGACCTCGCCCTTTTTCATCGCCCTGCTGCTGGCCGGCGTCACGGCGCAGTTCGCCGACAAGCTCGCACTCGACACGATCACGCTCGCCGCAACCCAAGCCGGCGCGACACCGCGCTTCGTCGGCCTGCTCGTTGCGGCACAATCGGCCGCCTGGCTGCTGATTTCGTTGCCTGCCGGCGTGCTCGCCGATCGCATGGCGCCGCGCACATTGATCCTGGCAGGCGGAGTGCTCATGGCGCTGGGCTCCGGCATCGGCGCGCTTCTGCTCGCCAGTGGCGCGATCGGGCCGGCGCTCGCGCTCTCGACCTTCGTCGCCGCGGCCGGGCCGGTCACCATCGCGCTCTCGATCTTCGTGCTGATGCCGAAGGCGGTGACGCTCGCCGAATTGCCGCGCGCCAATAGCCGCCTCGAGCTCGGTCGCGCCGCCCTCAGCCTGATCGCACCGTTGATCGCCGGCTGGGCGGTGGCGCGTGCCTCCGGCTGGCTCGGCCTCGGCCTCTGTGCGGCCTGCGGCGTCGTGGTGATCATGGCCGCTGCCCGTCTGCCGGCCGAGCGCCCGCCGGTACAGCCGCGCCAACCCTTGCATCGCGCCATCGCCGAGGGCGGCGCCTTCGTTGCGCGCCATCCCTATCTCAGGCCGATCGCACTCTGCGCCATCGGCTGGAATCTCGCCTTCTTCGCCTTCATGGCGCTGCTGGCGCCCTATGCGCTGCGCGTGCTGGCGCTCGATCCCGCGACCGTCGGCCTGGCGTCCTCCGTCTATGGCGCTGGCGCGATCGCTGCCGCGCTCACCGGCGCCTGGCTGATCGCGCGCCTGCCGACCGGCTTCCTGCTCGTCTTCGGTCCGGCAGTCTCGCTCGTCGGAGCCGCCGCGCTGGCGCTCGCGCCGCCAGCGCTCGGCTGGCCAGCGTTGGCGTTCGCCTTCTTCCTGTTCGGCTTCGGCCCGATCCTCTGGTTCATCACCCAGACCACCTTGCGCCAGGCGGTAACGCCGCAGCCGCTGCTCGGGCGCGTCAGCGCGACGATCACCACCGCCATGTACGGCATGCGTCCGCTGGGAGCGCTCGCCGGCGGTCTCGCCGGCGAATGGCTCGGCGTCGAGATGGCGATGTGGCTGCCGGTCGTCCTGTTCGGCCTGTCGACATTGGCAATCCTCGCCTCGCAGATGCCGCGGCTCAAGGTGATGCCGGTGGGAGAACTTAGGCTGCAGGCGGCGCGCTGAGTCCGCGGGCGAGGTTTTGTGCGCCGCGCTCGATCGCTTCCGTCGTCACGCTGCCGAAGCCAAGCACGAGCGCCGGCGGGCCTGCTGCTTGGCGGTAGAGTGAGAGCGGCCGGGTTTCGACGCCGAGGCGGGCGACCGCATCATAGGCTGCCACATCGTCGGACGCTTTGGTGAGCCAAGCCACCGCATGCATGCCAGCCTGAGGCGGTGTGATCTTGGCAAGACCGTCGAGGTGGCGCCTATGCGCTGACATCAGCGCCTGCCCACGCTCGGCATAGAGCATTCGCATCCGCCGCAGATGCCTGCCGAAATGTCCCTCGTCAATGAAATCGGCGAGCGCATTCTGCTGCAAAACGGGCGGGTGAACATCGATGAACCGCCGGCTGGCGATGAAGGCGGAACGACGAGATAGCCGAGCCGCAAGCCCGGAAATAGGATCTTGCTGAAGCTGCCGACGTAGACGACGCAGCCAGCACGATCGAGCCCCTGCAGCGCTTCGATCGGGCGGCCTTCATGCCGGAATTCGCTGTCGTAGTCGTCCTCGACGATCCAGGCACCGGCGCGTTGCGCCCAGTCGAGCAGGGCGAGCCGTCGCGGCAGGCTCATCGTCACCGCCAGGGGAAATTGATTCGATGGTGTCACGAAGGCCAGCCGTGCGTCAGCCATGTCCGGCACGACCATGCCTTCGCCATCGACGGGAGCGGTGGTGGTTGTGATGCCGGAACTGCGCAGCGCAGCCTGAATACCGAGATGACATGGGTCTTCGATCAACGCCCGGTCCTCAGGGTCGAGCAATACGCGAATGCACAGATCGATTGCGCTCTGGGCTCCGGCCGTGACGATCACTTGCTCGGGCAGGCAGCGGACGCCGCGCGCGACCGCCAGATGCGCGGCGATAGCCCGACGCAATGGCGCCGCGCCGCGGCCGTCCTGATAGTCGAGATAGTCGCGCCCGACTCTCCGGGCATGACGCGCCGCGATCCGTGACCAGATCTCTGCCGGGAATTGGTCGAGCGCCGGCAAGGCGAGCCGAAACGCCGTTCCGGGCTCGGCGCGCGGCAGGCGCCATTCCGGGCCGAAACTATTGGCTCGCAGTGCCTCGCTGCGCCGTGAAATCTGCCGGGCAGGTATGGCATGAGTGTTGGTCGCCGCCTTTGTGGCGCGCGACAAACGGGCGCCAGCCTGAAGCAGTGCTTCGGGCAAGCGGCTGCTGATGCGCGTCCCGGCTCCGCTGCGCCCCTCGACATAGCCCTCGGCCAACAATTGCGCATAGGCGGCCAGGACGGTGGTTCGCGAAACGCAGAGCATCTCCGCCAGGGTTCGGGTCGAAGGCAATCGCGCCCCGGCCGGCAGACGGCCTTCGAGCGCGGCGGCGCGCAGGCGCTGATAAATCTGCTGATGTAGAGGAGAGCCATCGACGAGCTGGAAGGCGATCTCGACCGAGCGTCCGCGTGCTCGCTTCCAGGTGTCCACGAGATTTGGCTTTGTCGGATTCTGCCAGATTGGTTCTATCTAGAATACCATTTTTGGCGCGAACTCGTCGCTGCACGCAAGCGCGTGCAAGCGAAACGGGAGATCGCGAATGGCTCAGCCACGCTTCGATATCGGGATGGATCCGCAGGACAAGGCGCAGCAGCGCCGAATGTGGGATAGCTGGTGGTACGACCGCTTCGAGATTCCACACGCGGTTCCGGCCGATGCACGCCGGCTCGAGCTCGAGATGGGTGGCGAGAGCTTCGGTGCCGTGCTGCTCGACAATCTGGCGCCCAAGACCTGCCAGGCCTTCTGGGAGCTGTTGCCCTACGCGGGCAACATGATCCACTGCGCCTGGTTCGGCCATGCCGCCTTCTATCTCGACCGGGTGCCATTGCTCGACAAGCTCGGCTACGAGCTGGAGAATCGTTTCGAGCGTCTGGCGCCCGGTGACATTATCTGGGACCCCTATATCGAGGAGGTCACCATTGCCTATGGCCGCAACGCCTTCGTCAATTTTCCGACGCGGATCGTGCTGCACGACGGGCGCGCGCATCCCAATCAGGTCTGCGTCTTCGGCCGCATCGTGGACAACCTCGACGGCTTCGCGCTGATGTGCAAGCGCATCCGCTACGAGGGCACAAAGCCTATGACGACGCGGCGCGTGGAGGAGTAGGGCGGCGAGGGCTCAGCTTGCTGGCGCCGGCCTTGCCGCCAGCAGCACCCCGGCGACGATGAAGGCGATCGAGAGGCCTTCCGCCATCGTTGGAATCTCGCCGAGGAAGGCGATGGCGAGCAGCGAGGCGATGACCGGGACGAGCGCGATCATTGCGGCAGCGGCCGCGGGGCCGAGCAGGGCCACGGCGCGGTTGAAGCCGATTAGCGCGACGATGCTCATCAGCACGCCCTGATAGAAGCCCTGGATCGCGATCTCGGCCCGTGGAGCCTGATCGAGATGGCCGATGCCGAGAATGAGATAGATCGGCACGAAGATCAGGCCCGACCAGAAGCAGATCAATGCTGCCGACTGGATCGGATTGAGGCCGCTGCCGCGCAGCAGCAGCGTATAGCTGGCCCACATCACCGCCGCCAGCGCCAGCAGCGCCAGCCCGAGCAGGCTCGGCGAGCCCTGTCCGCCGTTCGCGGTGAGGACGAGGCCGTAGAGCCCCGCTGCGATGGCGGCGTAGCCGACCAGCCTGATCCAACCGGGGGGCTGGCGCAGCAGCAGCCAGCCGAGCAGGCCGGCAAAGACCGGCATCAGGGTCGGCGTAACCGAGGCGGCGCGCCCGGCCGAGGTCATCTGCACGCCGAGCGCGACCAGGGCCGCGAAAGGCGCGCCCCAGAGCGCAGAGAAGATGAAGCCGTTGCGCCCGGCCTTTGGCGGCAGGTCGCGCAACAGCACCGGAACGAGCAGGATCGCGCCGATCCCATAGCGCAGTGCGGTCAGGTCCCAGACATTGAGGATGCGGGTGACGCTGAAGCGCGTCACCACGAACCAGCCGGCGAAGATCGAGACCGTCAGCACCGCCCAGAGAAAGCCGATGAGCCGCTTGCGCGAGGAGCGCGCGCCATCAGCCGCGTCCGGCGCTGCGCCGGAGGAGCGATCGGGAGGTTCGGCAGGCATACCGGTGTACTCAGCGCTCCGGCAGCGGGATGAACTCCTCCTCGTCGCCGGGGACGGTGTCGAAGCGGCCGGTCTTCCACTCCTGCTTGGCCTGGTCGATCCGCTCTTTCGAGGACGAGACGAAGTTCCACCAGATATGGCGCGGACCATCCATCGGCTCGCCGCCGATCAGCATCAGCCGGCTCTGGTCGACGCCGAGGATCGAGATGCGGTCGCCCGGCTTGAAGATCAGCAATTGGCCGGCGCCGAACTCGTCGCCGGCGATGTCGATCTTGCCGGAGACGATGTAGACGGCCCGCTCGTGATAGTCGGGATCGAGCGGCAGGATCGCGCCCGGCGCCAGCACGGCCTCGGCATAGAGCGTGTCCCAGGGGAATTTCACCGGCGAGGTCTGGCCGAAGGCCGAGCCCATGATCAGGCTGACGCGTTTCCCTTCGCCGACGATGCGCGGCAGCTCGGGCGCGGCATGGTGGATGAACTCCGGCGCGATCTCCTCATGCGTCTTCGGTAGGGCGAGCCAGGTCTGGATGCCGTAGAGCTTGGGCGCCTTCAGTCGCTCTTCCGGCGCGGTGCGCTCGGAATGGACGATGCCGCGCCCGGCCGTCATCAGGTTGACCGCGCCGGGGCGGATCGGCAGCGCTGTGCCGAGCGAATCGCGGTGCATGATCTCGCCATCGAAGAGATAGGTGACGGTGGAAAGCCCGATATGCGGATGCGGGCGGACGTCGATGCCTTCGCCGAGCAGGAATTCTGCCGGGCCCATCTGGTCGAAGAAGATGAAGGGGCCGACCATCTTGCGCCCGATCGAGGGCAGGGCGCGGCGGACCGAGAAGCCGCCGAGATCATGCGCACGCGGCACGATCACCTGCTCGAGCGCCTCGCAGGAGCGGGTATCGCCCGCGACCGGATCATGATCGGGCAGTTGCGACATGGCGATGTCCTCCTGTGAGGAGGGGAGACTGGCCCCGGATGCTGTGTACGGCAAGGGCACGATCGGCCGCATGGGCTCGACGTGGCCGCTGCGGGTAATTATCGATAATTCATGGCCAAAGAGAAATCCGAGACCCTTCCCGTCCGCATCAGCCGCATCCTCGCCGAGCGGATCATCTCCGGGCAGATCGAGCCGGGCGCGCGGCTGCGGCAGGATCATGTCGCGGTCGAGTTCGGCGCCAGCCATGTCCCGGTGCGCGAGGCCTTCCAGCGGCTGGAAGCGCAGGGGCTCGCCGTCAGCGAGCCGCGCCGCGGCGTCCGCGTCGCCGCCTTCGATTTGCGCGAGGTTCGCGAGGTCGCCGAGATGCGCGCGGCGTTGGAGGTGCTGGCGCTGCGCCATGCCGGCCCGCATCTGACGCGCGCGATCCTTGACGAGGCGGAGGAGGCGACTCGTGCCGGCGACAATTCGCCGGATGTCCGCGCCTGGGAGGAGGCGAACCGGCGCTTCCACCGCCTGATCGTCACGCCGTGCGCCATGCCGCGCCTGCTCGCGGCGATCGACGATCTTCACGCCGCCAGCGCCCGCTTCCTGTTCTCGTCATGGCGCTCGGACTGGGAGGCACGGACCGATCACGATCACCGCGCCATCCTCGCCGCTCTGCGCGCCGGGAATGTCGATGAGGCGGCGGCCATCCTTGCCCGCCACGTCCAGTGGATCGGCTCCAAGCCGGTGCGCACCGCCACTGGCGGAACGCGGGACGTCTTCGCCATCCAGGGCTGAAGCTGGCCAATAGCCGCTGCACGCATGGCTGCAGCTCGGCTGTGCATTTCTGCGTGCCGGAATGCCATACCCTGCTGACTTGCAATCTGTTCGGCCTTATGGACTCTGAGATAGATCAGTGTATCGAATTATCTATAATTTAGAATCGACGGAGACGAAGCCATGAGCGACCTCAGCTACGCCACACCCGCCCGCTTCAGCCCGCTCGGTCTGCAGGCACGTCCGGTTCATATCAAGGCTGCCGCCGTCCTGCTCGGCACCCTGGTGCTGGCGATTGCCTCGCAGATCAGCGTCCCGATGCTGCCGGTGCCGATGACCATGCAGACGCTGGCGGTGATCCTGATCGGCGCGCTCTATGGCTGGCGGCTCGGCGCCCTCACCATCCTCGCCTGGCTCGGCGAGGCGGCGCTCGGCCTGCCCGTGCTCGCCAATGGCAATGGTGGCATCGCGCCCTTCATGGGTCCGACCGCTGGCTATCTCGCCTCCTTCCCGCTCGTCGCTGCTTTGGTCGGCTGGCTCGCGGAGCGGGGCTGGAACGGCAGCCGGCCGATTCTCGCCTTCGCTTCGATGCTGCTCGGCCATGCGCTTTGCCTGATGCTCGGCGGCCTCTGGCTCGCCACGCTGATCGGCACGGAGAAGGCGATGCTCGCTGGCGTCGTGCCCTTCCTGCTCGGCTCGCTGGTCAAGTCGGGGCTCGGTGCGGCGATCCTGATGGCGCTGGTTCGCGGCAAGAACGGCACCGAACAGGTCTGAGCTGACATGATCCCGGCAGGTCAGGCGGCCTGCCGGGTTTCGAGCTGGGCGAGCCGCGCGACATAATGGTCCGCGGCCGCCTCCAGCCCTTCGGCATCGGCCCCGCGCGCATCATAGATCAGGAACGGCTCCTGCCAGGCGAGGGCGCAGCGATGCGCCGTCGCCTGCAATGGCTTCAGCAGGTCGCGCAGCGAGAACAGGTTGGCGCCGCTCGGCGTATAGGCCTCGGGAATATTGCCGGCGGTCGCTGCGATCAGGAGCGGACGGCCGGCGAGCTTTGCTCCTTCCGCATCGTAATGGATGTAGAACATCCGGGTCAGCACCGCGTCCTGCCAGGCTTTCAGCAGCGGCGGCGTCGAATACCATTGCACCGGGAACTGCAGGACGATGCGCTCGGCGGACAGCAGCCGCGCCGCCTCCACGTCACCATCGACGCGCCCGTCCGGATAGAGCGCCTGCATGTCGACGACATCCGTGCCGGGCCGGCTGCCGGCCGCCTCCGCCAGCGCCCGGTTGGCGCGCGAGTTCTGGTAATCAGGGTGAAACAGCAGGATCAGCGTCTGCGTCATGGCGACCTCCTTCGGTTCGAGAAGAGGATGTGACGGCTTTGGAAATCACTCCAATGGATGATCGATATATCGTATTATCGGCTTCATGAATTTACGGGCGATCGACCTCAACCTCCTCGTCGTGCTCGACGCCCTGCTCGACGAGGCGCATGTCTCGCGCGCAGCCGAGCGGCTCCGCCTGTCGCAGCCGGCCGCATCGAGCGCGCTCGAACGCTGCCGTCACCTCTTCGGCGATCCGCTCTTGCTCCGGGGGAGGGGCCGGATGCGATTGACGGCGAAGGCGCAGGCTCTGCAGCAGCCGCTACGCGACATCCTCGCCCAGGTTACGGCGCTGCTCGACGCGCCGGAGCCGGATCTGAAGAGCTTGAAGCAGACCGTCCGGGTGATGACGGCCGAGTTGCCGCCAGCCCTGGTGACTGGCAGGCTCTATGAGCGGCTGATGCGGACGGCGCCGGGGCTGACCCTCGCCGTCCTGCCCTGGCAGGGTGCGCAGGCGACGCTGGAGGCGTTGGCGCAGGGGCGGGCCGACCTCGCCATCTCCGTCTTCCCGACGATCGATGCCGATTTCACCCGGAGGGAGCTGCTGCGCGAGCGCTATGTCGTGGCGATGCGTCGGGATCACCCGGCGGCTGCCGGATTCGATCTCGACCGCTGGCTCGCCTTCCCGCATGTGCTGGTGTCCGGCCGCGGCGAAACCCATGGTCCGCTCGACGAGGCGCTCGCCCGGCTCGGCCACAAGCGCCATATCGGCCTTGTCGTGCCGAGCTTCCTCAGCGTACCGCCTTTGCTGCGCGGCTCCGAACTGATCGCGCTGCTGCCGAGCCGGATCTTGCCGCCAGAGGATGTCGATCGCTTCGCTACCTTCGAGCCGCCGGTCGCGGTTGAGGGCTTCCCGCTGCATCTCGCCTGGCATCGGCGCAGCGAGCGCGATCCGGCCGTGCAGCATGTTGCTCGACTGATCGAAGCCGTGCTCGGCGAACCGGCTGCGGTCAGTCCGCCGGCCTGATGCTCGCCATGATGGCGCGGCCGGCCTGGTGGCGCTCGCTGCCGGTTTCGCAGGTCTTGCAGATCACGCCGAGATAGCGCCCGTCGATCACCGTCTCGGCGAACAGCCCGGACTTGTAGTTGTGGCGGGCGTCGGTCTCGATCGACCACCACTCGCGCGGTCCGAAGGCAGCCCGTCCGAGCGGCTGTAAGACCTGCGCGTCCTTGCTGGTGTTGCGCAGGGCCGCACGGATGCGGAAATAGCGGTCCATCGGCGCGGCGTAGAGCGATGTCAGCCGCGTTTCGTCATCGGTTCCAGCGACAGGCTGAGCCCGCATCAACACCGTGCAGGTCTCCTGCGTGCGCTTGCACGCTTCCGTCTCGCAGATGAGCTGAACGCGGGTGCGCCCATCCTTGCCGGTCTCGCCTTCCGTCGGGCCGTCGACCCGCCAACCCTCCGGCAGGTCGAGCACAAGGCCGCGGGGCAGGGGGATCTGCTTCGCGCCGGCTTGGCCGGCCAGGAGCGCGCAGCCGGCGATCAGAGCGAGCGCGAACTGGCGATGTCCGGTCATGCAGTGCCTCCGGCGCGGCCGATATGCGTGGCCGCCAGCCGATCGAAGAGCTGCATCTGGTCGGAATTGAGGACGCGGGCCGGCAGCAGCAGCGGATCGCCATGGCGCAGCAGGACGAAGATGTGCTCGCCGCGCCGCTCGATGCCGGTGAACGCCGCCCAGTCATAGCGGCTCTCGAGGCCGCGTTGCCGGCTTGTGGCGCCCTCCGGCGTGATCAGGATCCGGACCTCGTCATCGCTGGCCCGTTGATGCAGGGTCTTGCCGAGGCTCTTGGCATTGAGGCGCATGAACAACGGCGTCGTAACGTAACCGAGCAGGACCAGGCCGCAGAGCCCGGCCGTGACCGGCCAGAAGGTCTTCACCGCCATCTCGGCGAAGAGCGGCAGGGCGAATTCGAAGGGTACGCGATCGGGATCGATGCTCCACAGGAACAGCATCACCGCCGGCACCAGCAGCAAGGCGAAGACAAGGCCGAATGCCGTCCGGCGCAGCAGGCGGCTGCGCGGCCAGAACCGCTCCTGCTGCCGGATGACAGCGGCCGTCCGGTCCTCCGGCGTCAGATGGAAGCGCAGATCGAGAAGCGCTTCGTTGGCCGGTTCTGTCGCTGATTGCTCCGGTGCGTCGAGATCCGAAGGTCTCGCCTGGCCGATGCAGAACCGCGCCCAATCCTGAAGATACGCCTGCTGTTCGACCGACAGGTCTCGCTTCGGCAGCGCGACGAGATCGTCGACCCCTTCGATCTCGATGAAAAGGTGTTCGCTGCCTTCAGCAAGACCGCGCAGGCGCCGTGCCGGAATATGGCTGCGATGGTACGGCTCGCGGCTGTCCAGCCCGGCTTCATGCAGGCGATAGCTGCAGGGCGTCGCGGCGCTGAGGCCTTCGTTGCGATACCAGCGCCGCAGGCGATGGCGCGTCGAGGTGCCGAAGAACGCATAGGCGATGCCGCCTGCCAGGGCGAAGATCACAAGGAGGATGCCCATCGGGCCGATCAGCGCATCGACGAAGTTTCGCCCCATCAGGGCGAAGTCGCCGCGGCCGCGGCCGCCCCAGGAGGTCGAGAGCTGCCCGACCGTGATCAGCAGCAGCGCGACGCCGGTGAAGACCAGGACGTTCCGGCGCCGCGTCGCGATAAGATCGCGGTAGAGATGCATCGCGGCGGCGACGCGGTCTTCGCCGACGAGCTGGATCGCAAGGTCGAGCGGCGGCGGTGCCGCGAGCGGCCTGCCCGTTACCGAGGGCGTGGTGCGCATGTGGCGGCCCGCCCGTCGAGTTCCTAGTTCCCGACGTCGAGCGGCTGGGTGCCGGTCGGCTTGCCGTCGGCGCCGAGCGTGATCTTCTCGATCCGTGCCTCGGCCTGCTTCAGCAGCGCATCGCAGCGCGCCTTCAGGGCCTCGCCGCGGGTGTAGATGTCGATCGATTCTTCGAGCGCCACGTCGCCGCGTTCGAGCCGGGCGACGATCGCCTCCAGCTCCTTCAGGGCTGCCTCGAAGGGCAGGCCGGCGACATCGGCATTGGTCTTGGCGTCGGTCACGGGCGCGATTCCTGTTGGGCGGTCCTTATCAACTCTGACGCCCGCTGCTGCAACCCCGTGACTGACAGCACGTGTCACATGGGAAGAGCCGAGGTCTTCTTGATCGTGCGCAGCGTCAAGGTCGATTGCACGCGGGTGACACCCGGCAACTGCGTGATGATGTCGGTGTGGATGCGCTCGAAATCGGCGCTGTCGCGATAGATCACCCGCATCAGGTAATCATGCGCGCCGGCGAGCAGGTGGCATTCGAGGATCTCGGGCAGGTCCTGCACCGCCTTCTCGAAACTCTCCAGCGAGGCGCGGCCCTGCTGGTCGAGCGTGACGAAGACGAAGGCGGTGCCGGGGAAGCCGGCGATGCGCTCGTCGAGCATCATCACATAGCCGCGGATCAGCCCGCTCTCCTCGAGCTGGCGCACGCGGCGCAGGCAGGCCGAGGGCGAGAGATGGACCTTCTCGGCCAGGTCCGAATTGGTGATCCGGCCATCCTTCTGGAGGATGCGCAGGATCGTCCTATCGCGTGAATCGAGTTCGATCTGCATCGCTGGGGCATCGTCCCATGGGGCGGCGGCGGCTGACGCGATCGCCGGAAAGCGCAGATGTTTCTGCGGAAAAAGCGTGCTTGGCAAGCATGATCTTGCGTGCGATCCCGCATTATCCGCATGGCGGCGCTGTGGCCGCGCCCTGAGCCGCAGGATCGTGCAGCCTACCATGCCGCAACGATAGCGCGTCTGGAGGGGTGGAGAAGTTGCTTCCGACCCAAGTGGGCAACGGATTTGGCCGCCTCCGCAAAATTGTTTACAACTGAACTATCTTCCTCCGGGACGCCGTCATGAATCTCTGGTTCCGCCTCATCTGGCTGCTGCTGACGCGCCCGTTCCAGCCGAAGCTGAAGCCGCCCTTCGAGGCGTCGGTCCTGCCTTTCCGGGTCTGGTTCCACGATCTCGACACCAGCCTGCACATGAACAATGCCCGCTATTGGGGGCTGATGGATCTAGGCCGCGCCGACCTGATGCTGCGCAGCGGCCTGTGGCGCGCGATCCTGCGCCATGGCTGGGTACCGGTGGTCAACTGCGGCACGATCCGCTTCCGCCGCGAGGTCCGCCTGTTCCGGGCGCTCCGGCTGGAGACGCGGCTACTGTGCTGGAGCGAGGGCTGGGTGGTAATCCAGCACCGCATCCTTGCCGACGGGCGCGACGGCAAGGAGATCGTCGCCGCAATCGCGCTCGTCCGCGCCGCGCTCTATGACCGCAAGGGCAGGGCCTATGTGCCGGCGGCGCGCCTCTTCGCCGAAATGGGCGTCACGGCGGAAAGCCCGGAGCCGAGCCCGGAGGTCGCCGCCTTTCTCGCGGCCGAGGAGGCGCTGCGGCAAGCGGGTGCGGCGGCCGGGCAGGGGACCGCGGAGCCGGTTCCGGAATAGACCACCTCACCCCACTCCAAGTCGTCCCGGGCGCAGCGAAGCGCAGACCCGGGACCCATGCCTGAACCTCGTTCGGAAAGGCTCTGGAATGGATCCCGGACCGGCGCGCCTTCGCCGCTTGTCCGGGATGACAAGGGCATTCGCGGAAAACCTTCGTGGTTTTCCCTACTCTGCCGCCAGCCGCGTCGCTCGCCATTGCGCCAGCAGCGCCCGCAAGGCGCCGGGCTTCAGTGGCTTGTTCAGCACATGGATGTCGAGCGCCGCCGCTTCCTCCCGGACTTCGGGTGAGCGGTCGGCGGTCAGGAGGATCGCCGGCAGCCCGCCGACGCTTTGCCTGAGCGCCGAGATCAGCGCGATGCCGTTCTCGCCATGGTCGAGATGGTAATCGGCGATCAGCACGTCCGGCGCGCCGCCGGCGGTGATGATGGCGGAAGCTTCGTCGAGATCGCGCGCTGTCGCGACCTTGCAGCCCCAGCCGCCGAGCAAGAGGCGCATGCCGTCGAGGATCGCCGGCTCGTTGTCGATGGCCAGCAGCCTGAGGCCGGCGAGCTGGCTGCTTGACGATGTGCCGCGCGCGGCAGAGGTCGTCGCCATCGCCGGCAGCGGGGCGGCGCGCGGCACCGCGATCGAGAAGCGCGTGCCACGTCCCAGCGTCGAGGCCAGCACGAGCTTGTGGTCGAGCGTACGAGCGATCCGCTCGACGATCGACAGGCCAAGGCCGAGGCCGCGCGCTACCTTGGCACCCTGGTCGAGGCGCTGGAACTCGCGGAAGACGGTCTTCTGCTTGCTCGCGGGGATGCCGAGCCCGGTGTCGAGCACCTCGATCGCGACCTGCCCGGCGCGGCGGCGGCAGCCGACCAGAACCTTGCCGTTCGGCGTGTATTTGATCGCGTTCGAGATCAGGTTCTGCAGCAGGCGGCGCAGCAGTCGGCGGTCGGAGCGCACGGTTGCCGAGGTCGCCGCGAAGATGAGCTGCAATCCCTTCTCCTGCGCACTCGGCTCGAATTCGCGTTGGAGCTGACGCATCAGCTCGTCGAGGCGGAAAGTACCGATCTCGGGCTTGAGTGCGCCGCCATCGAGCCGGGAGATTTCGAGCAGCGCGGTCAGGATCTCCTCGACCGCGTCGAGCGAGGCATCAATGTTCTCGGCGAGGTCGGGCTGGGCGCTGCTGCGGTCGCGCTCGACCAGCGCGGACGCGTAGAGCCGGGCGGCATTCAGCGGTTGCAGAATGTCGTGGCTGGCGGCGGCAAGGAAGCGCGTCTTCGAGGCGTTGGCCTCGTCAGCTTCGGCCTTGGCGCGCTGCAGTTCGGTGTTGACGTGACGGATCTCCTCGGTGCGCTCGGCGACGCGCTTCTCCAGCGTCTCGTTGGTCCGCTCCAGCTCCTCTTCGGCCGCGACGGAGTCGGTGATGTCGGTATAGGTCGTGACGATGCCGCCATCGGGCAGCGGGTTGGAACGAATCTCGATCACGTTCTTCGAGGGGTAGAGCCTGAGCCGCACCGGCTCGCGATCATTGATGAAGCTCTCCAGTCGCGCTGCCATCAACTCGTCCTGCGGGCCGTCGCCATAGGCGCCGCGCTGGGCATTGTAGCGCACGATCTCGTCGAGCCCGGTGCCGAAGCGCACCAGCGAGGGCGGCAGGTCGTAGAGCTGGATGAAGGCCTTGTTCCAGGCGAGCAGGCGCAGGTCGCGATCGAGCACGGTGATGCCCTGCCCGGCATGGTCGAGGCCGTTCTGAAGGATGTCGCGATTGTACTGCAAAGCCGCCGAGGCGTCGTCGAGCAGCTTGAAAGCGGCTTCGGTCGAGAGGTTGCGTCGCTTCAGCAGCAGCGACAGCACGAGGCGGGACGAGGCGGCGCCGATCGCTGACGACAGCAAGTGCTCGCCGAAGCGCAGCATGTGGATGTCGGCCTCGCGCGTGCCGTTCAGCACCTCGCCGCGTGAATGGGCAAAGCCCTCGAAGGCGCGCTGCGTCCGTTCCTGACCGAGATAGCGGCCGATCGTCGATTGCAATTCGGCCTCGGTGACGCTGGAGCGCCAGAGCGAGAAGGACTGCGCCATGGTCGCCCGGTCCGACTCGACGAAGGCATTGGCCTGCAGCCGCTCCATCGCGCTTGCCGGACGCACCAGTGAGAAGCCGATATAGCAGACGAGATTGATGCCGAGGCTCCAGAGCACGCCGTGGGGCAGGGCCGGTAGCGACAGGCCGAACAGCGCCTCAGGCCGCAGGGCGGTGATGCCGAGCGGGCCGTGCGCGACGATGTCGGCCCAGTAGCCGCCGGGATTGGCGAGGCTCGGCATCAGCAGCGTATAGAGCCAGGTCAGGAGTCCAGCTGAGAGGCCGGCGGCGGCACCGAGCGCGGTGCCGCGCCGCCAGACCAGCCCACCGAAGAAGGCCGGCGCGATCTGCGCCGTGGCGGCGAAGGAGAGCAGGCCGATCGAGACCAGCGCCGCCTCGCCCGCGGCGCGGTAATAGGCGTAGCCGAGCAGGATCACGGCGACGATCGCAAGCCGTCGGATATGCACCACCTGCGAGCCGAGATCGCCGCCGGTCGGGCTGTTGCGGCGCCGGCCGCCGCCTTCGAGCAATGCCGCTGCCTGCTCGGGGTCGACGCTGACGCCGCGCCCGCGCAGCAGCAGCGGCGTGACGAGATGGTTCGAGATCATGATCGCCAGCGCGACCGAGGCGACGATCACCATCGCGGTGCCCGCCGAGAGCCCGCCGATGAAGACGAAAAGAGCGATCAGGCCGGCCTGCTTCTCCAGCGGCAGCAGCAGCACGGTCATGTCGCGGTCGACGGCCGTCCCCGGCAGCAGCACTTCGCCCGCTGCCGCCAGCGGCAGCACGAACAGGTTGATCAGCACGAGATAGAGCGGGAACATCCAGGCGGCGCGGCGCACGTCGCGGACGTCGCGGTTTTCGACGATCGCCATGTGGAACTGCCGCGCCAGCAGCAGCGCCGCGCAGGAGGACAGCGCCGTCAGCGTCAGGAACATCGGCCAGCTCGATGTCCGCTCCCAGATTGGTGGCCTGTCGCCGGCCGCCCGCACCGCCTGGGCGAAGAGGTCGCCGGCCCCGTCGAACAGGCCGTAGACGACGAAGACGCCGAGCGCGAGGAAGGCGACGAGCTTGATCAGCGACTCGACCGCGATCGCCAGCACCAGCCCGTCCTGGTGTTCGGTTGCGTCGATATGCCGGGTGCCGAAGGCGCAGGCGAAGCCGGCGAGCACCAACGCGACCAGAAAGGCGAGGTCGCTCAGCACCGGCACGTCGGTCATCGGCGGCGGCCCGCCGGCTGCGGCGAAGAACACCGAGAGCGAATTCGCCACCGCCTTCAATTGCAAGGCGATGTAGGGCAGGGCGCCGATTACCGCGACGATGCAGACCAATGCCGCGACGCGCTCGCTCTTGCCGTAGCGCGCACCGACGAAGTCGGCGACCGAGGTGATGTTCTGCGACTTGGCGATGCTGACGATGCGGGCGACGAAACGGTGGCCGAGCCCGATCACCAGCGCCGGGCCGACATAGATGCCGAGGAAGTCGAAGCCGGCGCGGTTTGCGAAGCCGACCGAGCCGTAGAAGGTCCAAGAGGTGCAGTAGACGCCGAGCGCCAGCGCATAGATCGTGGTGCGCGCCCGCCCGCTCATCAGGCGGCGACCGGCCGTGTCCGCGAGATGGGCGATCGCGAACAGCACGCAGAGATAGCCGAGTGCGCTCAGGACGACGGACCAGGCCGGGAGCATCGCACCTCCTTGCAACGGCGCTCGCCGGCAAATCTATCGCCGCAGCGCTGCCGCCGCCATCGGCCTTTCGGCCTGTCCTCAGGCTGCTGCCTGGACCTGCGCCAGCCGCTCCAGCCGCCGCTCGCCCCAGTCATGCATGGCGCGGACGATCGCTTCCAGCGAGCGGCCTTCCTCGGTCAGGGCGTAGTCGACCCGCGGCGGGACCTGCGCATAGACGGTGCGGGTGACGAGCCCGCACTCCTCCAGCTCGCGCAATTGCCGGGTGAGCATGCGCTGCGTCGCGCTCGGCAGCTTCCGGCGGATCTCGTTGAAGCGCAGCGTGCTGGAGAGCAGGTGGTAGATGATCACGCCCTTCCACTTGCCGTCGATCAGGTCGAGCGTCGCCTCGACCGGGCAGCCGGCGGCGCAGTCATAGCGCTTCTTGGTCTTCAGCATCTGACAGTATCCATTTTGATACTACTGGTCCGATTTGTGCGTATTGCAGCTTCGGAGCCTATCAGTATTTCTCGGCCTTCAACAGGAGATATTCCGATGAAGGCCGTTGGTTACCGCGCATCCCATCTGATCGAGCATGCCGAGGCATTGCTCGACCTCGCGCTCGACAAGCCGGAAGCGGCTGGTCGCGATCTGTTGGTCCGGGTCGAGGCGGTCTCGGTCAATCCGGTCGACACCAAGATGCGCTTGCGCTCGCAGCCCGAGGCGGGGGGCGTGAAGGTGCTCGGCTGGGATGCCGCCGGCGTCGTCGAGGCGGTCGGCTCGGACACGAAGCTGTTCAAGCCGGGCGACAAGGTCTTCTACGCCGGCGCGATCGGCCGCTCGGGCACCAATGCCGAATATCATCTCGTCGACGAACGTATCGTCGGACGCCGGCCGGCTTCGCTCTCGGTCGCGGAGGCGGCGGCGCTGCCGCTGACCGCGATCACCGCCTGGGAGGCGCTGTTCGATCGGCTCGACATCCGCAGGCCGGTGCCGGGGGCAGCGAATGCGCTGCTGATCATCGGCGGCGCCGGCGGCGTCGGCTCGATCGCGATCCAGCTCGCGAGGCAGCTTAGCGACGTCACGGTGATCGCGACCGCCTCGCGACCGGAAACGCAGAGCTGGGTCAAGGAGCTCGGCGCCCACCATGTCGTCGATCATACCAAGCCTTTGGCGGCCCAGGTGGCCGCGCTCGGCATCGGCGCGCCGGCCTTTGTCTTCTCGACCACGCAGACCGACCGGCATTTCGACGAGATCGTCGAGCTGATCGCACCGCAGGGCCGCTTCGGCCTGATCGACGACCCCGCGCCGATCGATGTGATGAAGCTGAAGCGCAAGAGCGTCTCGCTGCATTGGGAGCTGATGTTCACCCGCTCGATCTTCGGCACCGCCGATATCGAGGCCCAGCATGTCCTGCTCAACGAGGTCAGCGCCATGGTCGACGCCGGCAAGCTCAGGACCACGCTCGGCGAGCATTTCGGCAAGATCGACGCGGCCAATCTCAAGCGCGCCCACGCGCTGCTCGAAAGCGGCAAGGCCAAGGGCAAGATCGTTCTCGAAGGTTTCTGAACAGGGACGGGCGCTGCGGCAGGACCGGGATCGCTGCCGCAGCGTTCATCGTCGCGTGATCTTCGCATAGTGGATGACCGCAGTCTGGAATCCGTCTTTTCCGAGAGAAAAGGCCGAGGAAAACGGCCGAAAATCTGTTTCCACCGCTAGCATCGCTGGTCTAGCGTGCAGGCGGGAGCGGCATTGCGCAGCGTGATGCCGAAGACTGGCCAGGCATTCGGAAAGGCGCGCCATGATCAAGGAATTCAAGGAGTTTGCCCTGAAGGGCAATGTCGTCGACCTCGCCATCGGCGTGATCATCGGCGCGGCCTTCGGCAAGATCGTCGAATCGCTCGTCGGCGACATCATCATGCCGCTGATCGGCGCCATCGGCAGCGTCGACTTTTCCAACTACTTCATCGGCCTCAACAGCGCCGTGACCTCCCCGGTGCTCGCCGACGCGAAGAAGCAGGGCGCAGTCCTGGCCTATGGCAGCTTCATCACCATTGCCGTCAACTTCATGATCATCGCCTTCGTGCTGTTCATGGTCGTCAAGGGCATCAACCGGCTCAAGCGCAAGGAAGAAGCCAAGCCGGCCGAACCTGCTCCGCCGGCCCAGGATGTCGTCCTGCTCGGCGAGATCCGCGACCTGCTGAAGCAGAAGGCCTGACGGGCTCTCCGGAGCGGGACGACCAGTCCGGCCCGCTCCGCGACCCATCACTGCGACCGATCGGGTCGATCTCGTCATTTCATGCCGCCGCGGCGCATTCTGCGTTAGATTGGCCTGCATGTTTCTCGCGACGGGTCGCCCAAAGGATCGCCAAATGAACATGCATGCCCCGGCAGGCACCAGCCTCATCGCCGACCTGCGCCCCGAGGCGCGCAACGCCCCCGAGAGCGGCATCGTCGAGGTCGTCAACCACGGCCGGTTGAAGCCGGGCCTGATCCCGCTCTGGGTCGGTGAGGGCGACCTGCCGACGCCGGAGTTCATCGTCCGCGCCGCCAACAAGTCGCTGGCCGACGGCGAGACCTTCTACACCTGGCAGCGCGGCATACCCGAGCTGCGCGAGGCGCTGGCGCGCTATCACAGCGCGCTCTATGGCCGCCCCTTCAATATGGACCGCTTCTACATCACTGGCTCGGGCATGCAGTCGGTCCAGATCGCGGTGCGTCTGATCGCCGGCGTCGGCGACGAGCTGATCATCCCGACCCCGGCCTGGCCAAACTTCGCTGCCGCCATGGGCGTTGCCGGCGCCAATCCGGTCTGCGTTCCCATGGAGTTCAAGGACGGGCGCTTCACCCTCGACCTTGAGAAGCTGGAAGCTGCGATCTCGCCGCGCACCCGCGCCTTCGTCATCAACTCGCCGGCCAACCCGACCGGCTGGACCGCGACGCGCGACGAGCTTGCCGCCATCCTCGCGATCGCCCGCAAATACGGCATCTGGATCATCGCCGACGAGATTTATGCTCGCTTCGTCTATGACGGCTCGCCACGGGCCGCCTCCTTCCATGACGTGATGGAGCAGGAGGACCGCGTCCTCTTCGTCCAGACCTTCTCGAAGAACTGGGCGATGACCGGCTGGCGCGTCGGCTGGATCGAGGTGCCGCCCGCCTTCGGCCAGATCATCGAGAACCTGATCCAGTACTCGACCTCCGGCTCGCCGGTCTTCGTCCAGCGCGGCGCGGTGGCGGCGCTGGAGCAGGGCGAGCCCTTCGTCGCCGAGCAGATCGCCCGCGCCACCGAAGGCCGCCGCATCGTCGCCGAGGGACTGAAGGCGACAAACCGCGTCAACCTGCAGGCGCCCGACGGCGCCTTCTACCAGTTCTTCAGCGTCGATGGCTGGACCGATTCCCGCAAGCTCGCGATCGAGCTGGTCGATACTGCCAATGTCGGCCTGGCGCCGGGCACCGCCTTCGGTCCCGGCGGCGAGACCGGGCTGCGCTTCTGCTTCGCCCGCAAGGCTTCGGACCTGCATGAGGCGGTGGCGCGGCTGCAGAAGGCGCTGGCGGGCTGACCACCAATGTCATGCCCCGCTTGCGTGCGGGGCGTTTGACCTGAGGGCTATCGGCCTTCATTGATGCGACGGTGCGCAGTCATGGCGCATCGCGAGCCTCATGCCTGTCCCGAGCTACGTCCCATACCATCTGCGCACCCTGTCGCGTGAAGCGGCGGTGATCGCCTGCGCGGCGATCGGCGGCACGCTCTTCGCTCTGCTCGACGTTCCGGCGGCTTGGCTTTCCGGCTCGATGCTGCTGGTCTCGATCCTCGGCTTCACCCGGCCGTTGCCCGATCTGCGCCGCCCCTGGTTCGATTCGACCATGGTGATGTCCGGCGCGCTGATCGGCTCGGCCGCGACGCCGGAAGCGCTTGCTGCCACGGCGCGCTATCCCGGCTCGCTGCTGGTGCTGGTGGTCGGCCTTGTTGCGATCATGCTGGCGACGGGCGCCTATCTGCGCTTCGTCGCACGCTGGAGCTGGATCGACTCGCTGCTGGCAGCCGCACCTGGCGCGCTTTCAGCCGTAATCTCAGTGGCGCAGGACAAGGGCGCCAATATCGGCCGCATCGCCGCAATCCAGCTCTTCCGCATCCTCGTCCTGGTCGCGGTCCTGCCGAGCATCATGAAGCTGAGCAGCGGCGGCGCGCCCCTCGCTCTGCCGCCTCCGGTCGCGGTCGCGAGCGTCGGCGACATGGCGCTGCTGCTTGGCAGCGGGCTGGTCACCGGGATCATCTTCGAGCGGATCGGCGTCACCGCGCCCTTCATCCTCGGCGCGACCCTGGCGAGCGCCGTGCTGCACGGCACCGGCCTCGTCCACGGCACCATGCCGCCGGAGATTGCCATCGCGGTGATGGTCATGCTCGGCGCCGCGATGGGTGGACGCGTCTCCAACCTGAAGCGCGGCGAGGTGGCCGCGCTGTTTCCGCTGGCGATCGGCGGCTTCGTCGTCTCGATGGCGGTCGCCTTCGCCTTCGCCTGGCCGGCGGCCTGGCTCGCCGGCGTGCCCTATGCCAGCGCCATGGCCGCCTTCGCGCCAGGCGGGCTCGAGGCGATGGCGATGCTCGCCTTCGCCATGGGGCTCGACCCGCTCTATGTCGGCGCGCACCATCTGACGCGCTTCATGCTGCTTGGCCTGCTGATGCCCTTCGTCGTCGGCTGGGTGAAACCGGAGAAGCCGAAGGACTGAGCCTCACGCCGCGCCGTTGGTGTGGGTCATCAACGAATAAAGCGAGGTCGTGCCGCAGATGAACAGCCGATTCCGCTTAGGCCCGCCGAAGCAGAGATTGGCGACCACCTCCGGCACCAGCACCTTGCCGATCAGCGTCCCGTCCGGATCGTAGACATGGATGCCGTCGGCGGCGCTGCTCCAGAGCCGGCCGGCGACGTCAAAGCGGAAGCCGTCGAACAGCCCGTTCGTACAGGTGGCGAAGACCGAGGAGGCGCCGAGCGTCCTGCCGTCGCCGGTGACCGCGAGCTTGCGGATATGGCGCGGACCGTTCTGTGGATCATGGCTGGCGCCGGTGTCGGCGATGTAGAGCGCGCTCTCGTCGGGCGAAAAGGCGAGGCCGTTCGGCTTGACGAAATCATCGGCAACGACGGCGACCTCGCCGCTTTGCGGATCGATGCGATAGACGTTGCAGCGGCCGATTTCGCTCTCGGCCTTGTCGCCTTCATAGTCGGTCAGGATGCCGTAGTCGGGATCGGTGAACCAGATCGAGCCGTCCGACTTCACCACCACGTCGTTGGGCGAGTTCAGCCGCTTGCCCTGGTAGTGGCTCGCCAGCACTGTGACGGAGCCGTCATGCTCGGTCCGGGTCACCTGCCGCCCGCCGTGCTCGCAGGTGACTAGACGGCCCTGCCGGTCGACCGTATTGCCGTTGGAATTGCGCGCCGGCTGCCGGAAGGTCCCGACCTGGCCGGTGAGCGCATCGAAGCGCAGCATCCGGTCGTTCGGGATGTCCGACCAGACCAGCGTCTGGTGCGCCGGGAACCAGGCCGGCCCTTCCGACCAGCGCGCGCTCGTCCACAGACGCTCCATCCGGGCCGAGCCGGGCACGATCCGATGAAAGCGCGGGTCGAGCACCTCGACGCGAAAACCCTCGATGAAGCCGAACGTCATGCCTGTCCTCCCTTGGTGGCCGGGAGGATCGGCGATTGGACTGGCCGAGGCAATCGCACGAGGCACAATGGCAGCATGTCCGGGCGTCATTCTCGGATCGAGCCCGAGCATGACGCGCTCGATTACTCGGCTGCGATGACCCCGGCCGGAATGGCTTCCCCGATCCCGACCTTCGCCAGCCGCGCCGGCAATGGCCCGCCGGTCGCCCAGTCGAGCAGTTCGGCGGTGTGCAGGATCGGCGTCGTCGCGCCGCGATCGGCAAAACCCTTCGCGATCTGGGTGATGCAGCCGATATTGCCGGTGGCGACGAGGTCCGGCTTGGTGCGCTGGATGTTGCCGACCTTGCGCTCGCGCAACTGTCCGGCGATTTCCGGCTGGAGGATGTTGTAGACGCCGGCCGAGCCGCAGCAGATATGCCCCTCCGGCACCTCCTTTACCCGGAAGCCGGCGCGCGTCAGCAGGCGCTTGGGCCCATCCTTGAGCTGCTGGCCGTGCTGCATCGAGCAGGCGGAGTGATAGGCGACGATGAGGTCAAAGCTGCGGACCGGCGCGATCTCCAGCGTCTCGACGAATTCGGTCACGTCCTTGGCGAGGGCTGCGATCTTCGCCGCCTTGTCGGCATAGGCCGGCTCGTTGCGGAACATGAAGCCGTAATCCTTGATCGTCGTGCCGCAGCCTGAGGCGGTGATCAGGATGGCGTCGAGCCCTTCGCCCTCGATCTCGGCCATCCAGGCATCGATATTGGCGCGGGCGAAGGCGAGTGCATCGTGCTCGCGGCCCATATGGTGGACGAGCGCGCCGCAGCAGCCCTCGCCCTTGGGCAGGACGACCTCGACGCCATGGCGGGTGAGCAGGCGGATCGTCGCCTCGTTGATGCCGGGGTCGAGCACCGGCTGGGCGCAGCCCGAGAGCATGGCCACACGCTTGCGCCGCTCGCCCTGCGCCGAGAAGGAAGCCGGCCCTTCCATCGACGAGCGATCAGGCAGGCTCCAGGGCGCCAGCGCCAGCATAGCCTTCAGTCGCGCGCCGACGACCGGCAGCGCTCCGAGCGCTCCGGAAAGCGGTTTGCCGAGCCGCGCCGTCAGCATGGCCAGGCGGAAACGGCCGGGATAGGGCAGGATCGCCGAGAGGACACGCCGCAGCGTCCGGTCGGCGACCGGGCGCTCGTAGGTTTCCTCGATATGGGCGCGGGCATGGTCGACCAGGTGCATGTAGTGCACGCCGGAGGGGCAGGTCGTCATGCAGGACAGGCAGGAGAGGCAGCGGTCGACATGCTTGACCACCTCCGGTGTCGCCGGCCGGTCGTTCTCCAGCATGTCCTTGATCTGGTAGATGCGCCCGCGCGGCGAATCGAGCTCGTCGCCGAGCAAGAGATAGGTCGGGCAGGTCGCGGTGCAAAAGCCGCAATGCACACAGGTGCGCAGAATCTTCTCGGAGGCCGGAAGACGCGGATCGGAGGCGAGGAGCTCGGGCGTGAAGTTGGTCTGCATCGTAGGCTCTCAAATGCCTGCATACATCCGGCCGGGCTCGAACACGCCCTCCGGATCGAAGCTCTTCTTGATGCCCGCCGTCACCCGCATCAGCGGCTCCGACAGCGGCTCGAAGACGGGAACCGCTGCCCGCACTGCATCGGGCGCCCGCACCAGTGTGGCATGGCCGCCGAGCGGTTTCAGCGCCACGCGGATCGCGGCGGCTCCGGCATCACCGTCGGCCGGAACCGCGAGCCAGACGAGGCCGCCGCCCCAATCGTAGAACCAGCGCGCGCCCGGCACGCTGCGCGCGATCGCGGCGGTCGCCTTCGGTCCATTGCCCGGCGCGAGCGAAAGCCGCCAGACCGCTTCCTGCGTGCCGGCGAAGAAGCTGGCATCGCGCACCTCGCGCCAGAGCGCATCCGAGGCGCGGCCCTCGACCAGTTCGGGCCGGCCATGGCCCTTCAGCAGGCGCGCGAGCTCGGCGGCGCGATAGCTGATCGACGCCGAGAAATTCTCCAGTCTGAGCAGCGTGCGTGCCTGCTCCGCGCCGATCCCGGCCGGCAGATGCGCCGCCGCCATCGGCTCGAAGGGCGAGCCGAGCGCGCCTGAGAGCAGTGCCACCGCGGCCTCGTCGGCAAGATCCTCCCAGATCAGCGTGACGATGCGCTCCGGCCGCGGCAGGACGCGGAAGGTCACCTCGGTCAGGAAGCCGAGCGTGCCGAAGCTGCCGGAGACGAGCTTCACCAGATCGAGACCGGTGACGTTCTTCATCACCCTTCCGCCCGATTTCACCAGCTCGCCGCGGCCATTGATCAGCTTGATGCCGATCAGCGAGTCGCGGGCGGCGCCGGCATTGATCCGGCGCGGGCCGGAGATGTTGCCGGCCGCGATGGCGCCGATCGTCGGCTCGCCCTCCGTGTCGAACAAAGCGCGATGGTCCATCGGCTCGAACGGCAGCATCTGGCCGCGTGCGGTCAGCGTTTCCTCGATCAGCTTCAGCGGCGTGCCGGCCTTGGCGCCGATCACCATCTCGGCCGGTTCATAAAGGGTAATGCCGGTAAGGCCGGCGCTGGTGATGGTGCTGACGGCGTTGTCGGGCCGGCCGAGCCCGCTGCGCGTGCCGCCGCCGCGGATGGCGAGCGGAACGCGTGCCTCGACGATCGAGGCGACGACGGCGCAGGCCTGAGCTTCAGTGGTGGGAGTGTGGAGCATCAGGCGCCCCCCGCTGTCATTCCGGGGCTTCGCATCGCGAAGAACCCGGAACCCACGACTGGGTATCGCCGGTCAGGACAGGCCTTCATAGAAATCCTTCCATTCCGGATTCATGTCTTCGATGAGCTTGATCTTCCAGGCTCTGCGCCATTTCTTTAGGACCTTCTCCCGGTCGATCGCATCCCTGACATCCTCGAACTCTTCGCACCAGACCAGCCTGTCGACCCCGTAGCGGCTCGTGAATCCAATGTTCCGTTTCGATTTGTGCTCATGGGCACGTCTCGCCAGATCGTTGGTGATGCCGAGGTAGAGCGTGCCGCTTCGTTTGCTAGCCATGAGGTAGACGAAATACGCCATCCCGCTCACCCGGTCGTGGGTTCCGGGTTCTCGCTACGCGAAGCCCCGGAATGACGAAGAGCTTCCTCACGCCGCGATCCGCCCTTCCAGCGGGAACACCTTGGCCGGGTTCATCAGCCAGCGTGGATCGAACACCGCCCTGACCCGTTGCTGCTGGTGCAGGTCCGCCTCGTTGAACTGGACGGTCATCAGGTCGCGCTTCTCGATGCCGACGCCATGCTCGCCGGTCAGGCAGCCGCCGACCTCGACGCAGAGCTTGAGGATGTCGTTGCCGGCATCCTCGGCCTTCTGTGCCTCGATCGGGTCGTTGCAATTGTAGAGGATCAGCGGGTGCAGGTTGCCGTCGCCGGCATGGAAGACATTGGCGACGCGCAGGCCATAGCCCTTGATGATCTCGTCCATGCGCTCCAGCACGAAGGGCAGTTGGCCGGTCGGGATGGTGCCGTCCATGCAGATATAGTCGGCGATGCGGCCAGTCGCGCCGAAAGCGGATTTGCGGCCCTTCCAGATCGCCGCCGTCTCCATCGCCGACTTGCTCTCCTTGACCGTGCCGACGCCGTGCTCCCGGGCGATCGCGACGATGCGGGCGAGCTGCGCGTCCATTTCCGCTTCCGAGCCTTCGACCTCGATGATCAGGAGCGCGCCGCAATCCATCGGGTAGCCGGCATGGGCAAAGGCCTCGCAGATCTCGATCGCCGGCTTGTCCATGAATTCCATCGCCACCGGGATGATGCCGGCGCCGATGATTGCCGCGACCGCAGCGCCGGCCTCGACGCTGGTCGGGAAGCCGAACAGGACCGGGCGCGCGCCCTCGGCCTGGCGCAGGATGCGCACCGTCGCCTCGGTGACGATGCCGAGCTGGCCTTCCGAGCCGACGATCAGGCCGAGCAGATCGTAACCGGGCGCATCGAGATGGCCGCCACCGATCTCGACGATGCTGCCATCGAGCATGACCAGAGTGACGCCGAGGACATTGTTAGTGGTGACGCCGTATTTCAGGCAATGCGCGCCGCCGGAGTTCATGCCGATATTGCCGCCGATCGAGCAGGCGAGCTGAGAGGACGGGTCGGGCGCGTAGAAGAAACCATCGGCCGAGACCGCGCCAGTGACGGCGAGATTGGTGACGCCGGCCTGCACTTTGGCCACCCGGTTGGCGTAATCGATCTCCAGGATGCGGTTCATCTTGGAGACGCCGATCACCACCGCGTCCTCCTGCGGGATCGCGCCGCCGGCCAGCGAGGTGCCGGCGCCGCGCGGTACCACCGGCACGCCGGCTTCGGAACAATAACGCAGCACCGCCGCGACCTCCTGCGTGGTCGAGGGCAGCACGACCGCCAGCGGCATGCGGCGATAGGCGGTCAGTGCGTCGGTCTCGTAGGGTCGCCGCTCGTCCTCGGAGGTGATCAGCGCGTCGGGCGCGACCAGCACCGCGAGGCCGGCAAGGATGGCGTCGCGGCGGGCGAGGATGCCGGCATCGGGCACCGGAAAGGCGATCGCACTCATGAAATTCCGTCCTTACCCGCTCCGACCCTCACGCGACTCTAGAATACTTCCACACGGGGCGCAGCGCGAGTAACGTGCATGATTGTTTCCAAAAAAGAAAAGACGGAGGGTCGATGGACCGGTTCGGCGATCTCGACGTCTTCGCCCATGTCGTCACGGCCAAGAGCATGTCCGCCGCCGCCCGCGAGCTCAGCCTCTCGCCGGCCGTCATCTCCAAGCGGATTCGCCGCTTGGAGGATCGGCTCGGCGTGCGCCTGCTCCAGCGCACCACCCGCCAGCTCGCGCTGACCGAGGCCGGCCAGGGCTTCTATGAGCGGGTCGTCTCGATCCTGGGCTCGATCGAGGAGGCGGAGGCCTGGGTCGCCAGCGGCGCCGGCCAGGCGCGCGGCACCTTGCGCGTCTCGGCGCCGACCTCGTTCGGGCGCATGCACGTCGCGCCGCATTTGAAGCCCTTCCTCGACGCCAATCCGGCGGTGAACGTCGAATTGATCCTGAGCGACGCCTTCGTCGACATCGTCGCCGACGGTTTCGATCTGGCGATCCGGATCGCCGACCTGCGCGATTCCAGCCTGGTCGCCAAGCGGCTCGCGCCGAACCACCGCGTGCTCTGCGCGACGCCGGGCTATCTTTCCGCCCACGGCACCCCCGCAACGATCGAGGGCCTGTCGCGCCACACCCTCATCGCTCACAACGCCGATCAGTGGCGCCTCGACGGGCCCGAGGGGCAGGTGGCGGTCAAGATCAACGGGCCGTTGCGGACCAATTCCAGCGAGGTGGTGCGCGAGGCGCTGCTGGCCGGCGTCGGCATCGCCCTGCGCTCGACCTGGGATGTCGGGCCGGAGCTGCAATCGGGCGCGCTCATCAGGGTGCTGCCGTCCTATTCGGTCGGCAAGCGCGTCGCCGTCTATGCGGTCTATCCGAGCCGGAGGCATATGGAGCAGAAGGTGCGCGCCTTCGTCGATTATCTCGCCGAGCTCTACGGCGCGACGCCGTATTGGGATGAGGGCCTGGCACTGTAGAAGCCAGCACATTGCGAAAAGACGACGAGCACTATTCTTGCATGAGGTCGAGGCGGCTGCCTTTCTGGTCTTCTTTTCCTATCGGGCCTCGTATCGATGACGCAATGTTTCCGCCTGCCTGCCGTTGCTGTCGCCGCGAGCATGCTTGGTTCCATCGCGATGACGGCGCCGGCTCAAGCGCAGATCCGCATCGACAAGGAACGGGGCGGGCGCATCGTCGCGATCGCCGGCCTGCCGGCTTCGGCCGGATGTCTGCGGTCGACGTCGACCGGCCGCGTCGTCGACCGCAGCTTCGAAAGGGGCGAGCCGAGCGGCTTTACCTTCAACGAATCCGCCCATGGCGACAGCTACATCAACCTGCCGGCGTCCTATGATATCAAGGATCGAGCGGCCTATGCCCGCGTCCGGGCGGCGTTCGACGACCTGCTCCGGCCGGGAACCCGGCTGAGGGTCGGCTCGGTTGCGTGCGGCGCGGCGGGCAGGATCGTCAAGCTGGTGTCCGCGACGCTGCTCGACGAGCCACCGGCAGCGACGGCACCAACGGCCCCGGCGCCTGCAGCGCCGGCGGCGCTTCCGCCGCCTGCCGCTGCCCAGGCTCCCGCGTCGGCTGCTGACCCCGCCGGATCGGGTCCCTCGGACGCGCTGCTGCGCGCACCGCCAGGCTCGGAGAGCCCGGCCGCTGCCATGCGAGCCGACCAGCCGCCGCCGCCTCCCGCGTCTCCTCCGGCGGCTGCCCGCCCGGCACCGCCGGCCGCCGCCAATGCCGATGGGCGGTCGTGGATATTCTCGGGCGGCGGCCGCACGGTCCGGGCCGGTGTCGTCGACGGCTCCCATTTCAGCACCCTGTTCCTCGATTGCCGACGAGGCTCGGGCAGGGTGACGGTCACCGTCAACGACGCTCCTGGCCTATATCGGCGCGGTTCGCGGCAGCGCTTTACGCTGGCCGCGGGGCGCGAGGGCATTTCCGTGGCCGGGCCGACCGTGTTCAACGACATGGACGAACTGATCGAGATCGCCGCGACGGTTTCCCTGGCGCAGGTTCAGGACGTGCTGATGGAGATTGCCCGGCAGAGCCGCTTCTCCATCACGGCGCCGGGTGGAAGCATGTCGTTCGATATTCGCGGCGCCGGCGAGGCCATTCCCAAATTCCTCGGAGCCTGTGCCGGCCGCGCCTGATCACGGGCTCGGCTTCGGCAGGCATGGGGGGCCGGTGCAGCCTGAACCTGGAACGTTCGGCCACCTGGCCGGACTTTGCGCCGAGATGCCTCTTCTGTGCCGGGGCTTAAATGCGCTGCCATGCTTGCCCCTGACGGCTCAGCGGGCTAACCCGCTCCGACATCGATAAGCATTTACGTACAGAGCTCCTCTGCCATGTCCGCCGACAAGTCCGCCCCTGCCAAGCTGAAGGCCCGCCAGCCGCGCGGTTTCGTCGATCGCGGCCCGGCGGATGTCGCCGCCACCGAGCGCATGCTCGGCGTGATCCGCGAGAGCTTCTCGCTCTACGGCTTCGATCCGGTCGAGACGCCCTTCGTCGAGTACACCGACGCGCTCGGCAAGTTCCTGCCGGATCAGGACCGACCGAACGAGGGCGTCTTCTCTTTCCAGGACGATGACGAGCAGTGGCTCTCGCTGCGCTACGACCTGACCGCGCCGCTCGCCCGCTATGTCGCCGAGAATTTCGACGCGCTGCCGAAACCTTATCGCAGCTATCGCGTCGGCTATGTTTTCCGCAACGAGAAGCCGGGTCCTGGCCGCTTCCGCCAGTTCATGCAGTTCGATGCCGATATAGTAGGCAGCGGCACGGTCGCTGGCGATGCCGAGATCTGCATGCTCGCCGCCGACACCATGGAGAAGCTCGGCATCAGGCGCGGCGACTATGTCGTCAAGGTCAATAACCGCAAGGTGCTCGACGGAGTGATGGACGCAGCCGGCATCGAGCAGGCTACGCGTCTGACCGTGCTGCGCGCGATCGACAAGGCTGACAAGTTTCCGCTCGAAGAGGTCGGCAAGTTGCTGCGCGACGGCCGCAAGGACGAGAGCGGCGACTTCACCAAGGGAGCGGGCCTGTCAGAGGTCCAGGCCGACACGATCCTGCGCTACCTTGCCGTCGGCCAGCGGCTGGCCGATCTCGGTAAGTCGACAGCCTCCGACAGCGCCAAGTCAGCCGAATTGTCCGCCGAGGCCGTTGCGGAACTGCGCAAGCTGGTCGAGGGCGCTGAAAACGGCAAGGCCGGGATCGAGGAACTCGAACAGATCCGGGAACTGGTGACTGCCGCCGGCTATCTCGGGCGCGTCATCATCGACCCCTCGATCGTCCGCGGTCTCGAATACTACACCGGCCCGGTCTACGAGGTGGAGTTGACCTTCCCGGTCACCAATGAGGATGGCCAGGTCGTGCGCTTCGGCTCGGTCGCCGGCGGCGGGCGCTATGACGGCCTCGTCGGCCGCTTCCGGCCCGAGCCGGTGCCGGCGACCGGCTTCTCGATCGGCGTCTCCCGGCTCTATGCGGCGCTGAAGGCAGTGAAGTCGCCGATCGTCGATGCGAAGAACGAATTGCCGCTGGTCGTCGTCACCGCGATGGACAACAAGTCGCCGGAGTTCATGCCGGCCTATCAGGCTTTCGTGGCGCAGCTGCGCCAAGCCAGGGACGGCGAGGGCAAGGCGCTCTGCCGGGCCGATCTCTATCTCGGCTCGTCCGGCTTCAACGCCCAGATGAAATATGCCGACCGGCGCGGCGCCGCCTGCGCTGTCATTCAAGGTTCTTCGGAACGGGACGCCGGCACGGTGGTGATCAAGGACCTGGTCCTTGGCGCCGAGCTCGCTGCGGCGGGCCGCGACGTGAAGGACTCCGCCGAGCACAAGGAGCGGCAGGCGCAGGCGCAGTTCTCCGTGCCGGTGGGCGAGTTGGTCGAGGGGGTGAGAAGGGTCCTGGGGCGGTATTCATAAGGCGTCATGCTCGGGCTTGACCCGAGCATCTCAGAACCAGAAGGCTCCCATTCCACGCTGACTGCTGTGGGGAGAGCCGATGCACCAGCCTTCGTTCGTCTACATCATGACGAACAAGCCACGCGGCACATTGTACATCGGTGTAACAGCGGAGCTTGCTCGTCGGGTGTCTGAGCATCGGTTGCTCCAAGGGCGTAGTTTCACCGCTCGATATAACCTCGACAAGCTCGTCTGGTATGAGACACACGAGACAATCGAGTTGGCGATCCAACGCGAGACGAGCCTGAAGCGTTATGGACGAGCCTGGAAGATCGAGCTGATCGAGAAGGACAACCCCGATTGGAACGATCTGTTCGAGCACATTCTTTGAACGTTGTGCCCTGCATTGTGTGGTGGGAGCCGTTTCCGGCCGGAGATTCTCGGGTCTGCGCTTCGCTTCGCCCGAGAATGACGTGTCTCCCTCCAGATTCCCGTTCACCCAATTCCCTAAAAACCGTCGAAAATCGCGGACGTCCCTGCTAGGACGGCGCCGCAACAGGGTTTTTGTAAAGTGCCGGCCATGCGCTCAAAGCTCGAGACCGTGATCGCGCCGTTCGAGCGCGAGGGCTATCGGCGCGCCGAGCCGGCGATCCTGCAGCCCGTCGAGCCTTTCCTCGACCTGTCCGGCGAGGATATCCGCCGCCGCATCTTCCTGACGCAGGACGATGACGGCCGCGAATGGTGTCTGCGGCCGGAATACACCATCCCCGTGGCGCTGGCCCATATCGCCGCCCATGCCGGTGAACCGGCTTCGTATGCCTATGCCGGCCCGGTCTTCCGCATGCGCGGCGCGAACGAGCCGAGCGAATTTGCCCAGGCAGGTCTCGAATCCTTCGGCCGCACGGATTTTGCCGCCGCCGATGCCGAGATCATGGCGCTGACCGTCGAATCCGCCGCCGCGCTCGGTCTGACCCGGCCGCGCCTGCTGATGGGCGATGTCGCGCTGCTTACCGCGCTGCTCGACCGGCTCGGCGTGCCGCAAGCGGCCCGCCGCCGGCTGATGCGCGCCGTCGCCCAAGGCAAGGGCGCAGATGCCGTCGCCGCGCTCGAGCCGCCGGTCAACGAGGTCGAGCACGCCCATGCCGGCCTGCTCAAGGCGCTGGAGGGGCAGGATCCCAAGGCGGCGCGCGCCTTCGTCGAGGACGTGCTTTCGATCGCCGGTATCTCGACCGTCGGCGGCCGTTCGGCCGGCGACATCGCCGAGCGCTTTCTGGCCCGCGCAGCCGAGCGCGACAACCCGGTCAATGGCGAGGCGAGCGGCGTGATCGCGCATGCGCTGGCGATCGGCGGCGATCCGGACGGCGCCTCCACCGCCCTGCGCAAGCTCGCCGGCGAGGCCGGGCTTGACCTCTCCGCCGCGCTCGACGCCTTCGACGAGCGCACTGGCTTCCTCGCGGCTCGTGGCGTCGATGTCGGCAATATATCCTTCTCGGCCGGCTTCGCCCGCAATCTCGACTACTACACCGGCTTCATCTTCGAACTGCACGATCCGGCCCGGCCGGACCTGAAGCCGATCGCCGGCGGCGGCCGCTATGACGGCGTGCTGCAGCGCCTGGGCGCCCCGGCGCCGGTGCCGGCCGTCGGCGCCTCGCTCTGGCTCGATCGTCTCGCGGGAGGAAAGGCATGAGCGGGGCGGAGACAATGACGCAAGACCCGATCAACGACGCGCCGCTGGTCCTCGCCGTGCCCTCGAAGGGCCGGCTGCAGGAGAATGCCACCGCCTTCTTCGGCCGCGCCGGCCTCTCCTTCGTGCAGGCGCGTGGGCAGCGCGAGTATCGCGGCCAGATCGCCGGCCTCGGGGGGGCCGAGGTCGCCTATCTCTCGGCTTCCGAGATCGTCGCGCAGCTCTCCTCCGGCGCCGCCCATCTCGGTATCACCGGCGAGGATCTGGTGCGCGAGCAGGTCGCCGATGCCGATGCCAGCATGGTGCTGCTGGCGCCGCTCGGCTTCGGCCAGGCCAATGTCGTCGTCGCCGTGCCGCAGGCCTGGATCGATGTCCGCACCATGGCCGATCTCGACGATGTCGCCGCGAGCATGCGCGCCCGTCACGGCCGCAAGCTGCGTGTCGCCACCAAATACGTGAACCTGACCCGCCGCTTCTTCGCCAATCACGGCCTCGCCGATTATCGGATCGTCGAGAGCCTGGGCGCGACCGAGGGGGCTCCGGCGGCCGGCACCGCCGAGATCGTCGTCGACATCACCACCACCGGCGCGACGCTGGCGGCGAATGCGCTCAAGGTGCTCGACGACGGCGTGATCCTGGCCTCGGAAGCCAATCTCGTCGCCTCCGTGCGCGCGCCGTGGGGGCCGCAGGCACGGGACGCCGCAGCGGCTATCCTTTCGCGCATCGCGGCGGAGGAGGAGGCGCGCTCGCTGCGCGAGGTCCGCGCCGTGCTCAACGCTGTCTCGCCGCAGCGGCTCGGCGAGATCGCCCATCGGCTCGGCGCGCGCCTGCCCTTCGGCGCGGCCGGCAGCGACGGCGTGGTTACCCTGCATTGCCCGCGCAAGGCGGTGTTCCCGCTGGTCGAGGAACTGGGCAAGGCGGGGGCGGACGACATCACCGTGCGCACGCTCGACTATGTCTTCCGCCGCTCCAACCCGTTGATCGAGCGGCTGCTGGCGCGCATTTGACGCGCTTTCCGCTCGGCTGGAATCAGCCGAGCGAACCGAATTCGCGCAACTCAAGAAGTCGAACATGCCCTGACCGCAAAAGTGGTGCCCACTTTTGCGGGACATGTTCTAACGCCGGATTCCCGACGCAATGTCGGGGTAACCAGCCCATGTGAGGCGATTTCGGTGCAAGCCGTACCAAGTGTGGTGCGATCGAGGCTTGCGCTCGCCACCGTGATCGGTGCAGTGGAAAGTGTCGGTTCTCCGTCGCGCTCTTTCCAATCGGGGTCTGGACCAGTTGAATACGCAGTCGCGCCTTGGCCTCCTGGCCGCTCTCGTTCTCTCGGTGTCGCCCGTGCTGGTGAGCGATGCGCTCGCCCAGGGCCGTCAGCAGATGCCGCCTCGCGGTGAACAGCCGCAGCAGGCACCGCCGCCGAAGCAGGAGAAGAACTTCCCGCTCGACGCCTCCTGGACGGCGATCCAGATCAACGGCAAGCCGATCACCGGCTTCCGCGCCACACTGAAGGTTGATTCCAACCTGCGCGGCACCGGCTTTGGTGGCTGCAACACCTTTTCGGCCTCGGCCTATCCGCTGCGTCAGCAGGCCTTCGCCGTCGGCCCCATCGCGGTGACCAAGATGGCCTGCGACAAGGGCGCCTCGGATTTCGAGCGCGGCTACCTGATGGCGCTGCGCACCGCCCGGCAATGGGACCTGGTCGAGGGCCGCCTCGTCATCAAGACGGGCTCCGGCGAAATCCGCTTCGACCGCGGGATTTGACGGGCGCTCTCCCTTCTCCCCCTGCGGGAGAAGGTGGCCCGAAGGGCCGGATGAGGGGTCGCTCAGGTCTTCAACGTTTCGGCGTCCGCCTACGCGACGCTGGCGACCAGCGTCGCGTGACCCCTCACCCTAACCCTCTCCCGCAAGGGGAGAGGGGACAGGTTGCCGATTACCCGGCCGCCGCCATGGCCTTCGCCTTCGGGCTGAAGGTGCCGTCGGCATTCTGCTCCATTGTGACCAACTGGTCGTGCATGTCCCGCAGCGTCGAGCGATGGCCGATTGAGATGATGCTGGTCTGCGGCAGTTCGCGCCGGATCACCGCATAGATCTCGCCCTCCAGCTTCTCGTCGAGCGAGGCGGTCGCCTCGTCGAGGAAAAGCCAGTCCGGCTTGGTCAGCAGGGCGCGAGCCACGGCGAGCCGCTGCTGCTCGCCACCGGAGAGGCGCTGACCCCAGAGATCGACCTCGTCGAGCCGATCGGCGAGATGGCCGAGCTTGACCTTCTCCATCGCCGCATGAATCTCCGCGTCGCTGAAAGCGTCGGGTTCGGCCGGATAGGCCAGCGCGGCGCGCAGCGAGCCCTGCGGCAAATAGGGCCGTTGCGGCAGTACCAGCATGCGCTGTCCTTCCGGCGTCGCGACCTTGCCCTCGCCGAACGGCCAGATACCGGCGAGCGCCCGGAACAGGGTCGACTTGCCCGACCCCGAAGGGCCCATGACCAGCGTCGACTGCCCGGCGGGCAGCGTCAGGTTGGAGGCCTGCACGATCGGCTGCCCGTTAGGCAGGTTGAGCGCAAGCGTCTCGATCGTCGCGTCCTTGACCGGCTTCTCGACGATGTCGATCGCCGCGCCTTCGCCCCCGGCGCCCTGGGCGTCCGCCTTGATGATCGCCTGTTCGAAGGTAGTGAGGCGATTGATCGAGGCGAGATAGGAGGCGATCGACTGATAGCTGTTGATGAAGAACGACATCGCCGTCTCGACCCGGCCGAAGGCCGAGGCGACCTGCGTCAGCACGCCGAAGGCGATCTGCCCACCGAAATAGTAGGGCGCGAGCAGGACGTAAGGAATGACGACGTTGGCCTGATTGTAGGACAGGGTGAAGGTCGTCAGCTTCAGCTTGCGCCAGAGCAGCCGGTAGAAGTTGTCGACGATGCCGCCGAAGGTCTCGCCGAGATGGCGCCGCTCCGCAGTCTCGCCGCGCATCAGCGCGATCTGCTCGGAATATTCGCGCAGGCGGGCGAGGGCGAAGCGGAAGTTCGCCTCCCGCCGTTCCTGCTCGAACTCCAGCGAGATCAGCGGCTTGCCGATCAGGTGGGTGACCCAGGTCGCGATCGCCGCATAGATCAGCGTCGCCCAGAAGATGAAGCCCGGGATGACGATGTCGGTGCCCGGCACCGTGATGGCGACCGGAATGGACCACAGCACGATCGAGAACGAGACCAGCGTCGAGACCTGGGTGATCAGCGTCAGCGAGAAGCTGTAGGTCTGGTTCAGGAAGGAGCGGGTGTCTTCCGAGATGCGCTGGTCGGGGTTGTCGGCGGTGCCGGCGAGCGAGATGCGGTAATGGTTGCCGTTGCCCAGCCAGCGCTTGTTGTATTCGGCCGCCATCCATTCGCGCCAGCGGATCAGCAATACCGATTGCGCGACCGTCTCGATCAGATAGCTGATCACCGAGATCGCCGCCCAGACGCAGAAGACGTTGACGAGCTGCTCCCAGAAGACCGGCGCGTTCTTCTCCTGCAGGGCGTTGTTGAAGTCGCGGTAGAAGAAGTTGATGCGCAGGGAGATGCCGACCTGCGCCTGGTTGAGCACGATCAGGAAGACGACGAGCGCGACCGCGAAGGTGCCGAGCCGCATGCGGTAGCGGCCGAACGGTCCGAGATTGGCGATCTGCGGCTCGGAGGATTCGAAATAGGGCGAGGCGATGCGGGCGATGCGCTGCACCACCGGCACGAAGGACACCAGATAGATCAGGATGCCGAAGACGGCGACGGTGGTAGCGAGGCTCGCCGGCGGCGCGACGGCCTGCCAGGCAGTGGGCCAAAGCCCGATTTGGGCCATCAGCGTCCCGGCGCCGAAGAGGACGTATTCCGTGCCGAAGATGCCGGCGAAGATCTTCAGGAAGAACGGGATGGTGGTCGCGCGGAAGGTGGCGAAGGCGAGCAATACGCCGACGACGCCAAGGCCGAGAATGCTGGCACTGCCGCTTTGCTGGCTGACGACGAGCGCGATCACGGCGAGCGCGGCGACGGCGAAACTCAACAGGCGCATGGCGTCGTCCTTGTCGGGGAATCAGCGCGGGAGCCGCGCTGCATAGGAGAGAGCGTTGTAGAGCAGCCCTGCGCACAAAAAAGGCCCGGCTCAAGGCCGGGCCGCGCTTTTTCAGCGTTTTGTGATGGAGCTCAATCCTTGTCGACCGAATAGGCGCCGGCGCCGGCCGCGAACAGCACCAGGAAGCCGCCGGCCACGCCAAGGTTCTTCATGAACAGCAATTGCTGCATCGGCTGCGCCCAGTTCATGTGGAACAGCACCGAGGCGGCGATGGTGAAGGCGAACAGCGCGAGTGCCGCAAGCCGGGTCTTGTAGCCGACGACGATCATCAGGCCGCCGATCAGCTCGACGATGATGACGAGCGGCAGCAGGATGCCCGGAACGCCAGCCGAAGCCATATAGGCTTGCGTACCGGCATAGCCGTTGATCTTGGACCAGCCGCCGAGCACGAACATCAGGGCGAGCAGGATACGGCCGACCAGTTTGGCGGCATCACCCAGGGCAGGGTTGTTCATCGAGGGACCCCCGAAAGCAGGGCGTGGCAGGATGCCGCACCTGCCGGATTTAGGGCTTACAACCAAAGTCGGCGCAAGCGCGGGGCTTCAGATGCCTGTGCAAAGCCGGCTCGCTTTACGCTGCGGCGCGCTTGACCGCCTGCTCGGAAGCACGCGCTTCGCCGATCGCTTCGGCGATCGAGGCGCGGACCGCCTCCCAGCTCAACGAGAACACGTGGAAGCCCTGGTCCGAGATCCGCTCCTCGGAGAAATCCTTCATCACCCGCTGGATCAGCAGATTGAGGTCGGCGCGGCACTTGTGCAGGGTCGCAAGGTCGTCGGTCTCTTGGGCCCGCTGGGATATCTCGATCAGCTTGTCATTATAGGCGCTCACCCGGACCTTGCGACGATTGCGGATCTGCAACCGCAGCATCATCAGGCCGGAATATGCGATCGTCAGCATCGAGATCATGAAGGTGATCTCGTCGCGGTAGCGCACCAGCAGGAATGGCCTGGCGCCGTCGTAATAGGCCTTTGCGCCGGCATGGATCGCCAGGGACGGGCCGCTCTGCATCGGCCTTGCGATACCTGCCGCGAGAGGTGTCCGGAACGCCAGCCGCAATTGCTCGTCGAACAGGATGCGTGTCAGTTCCTCGACCGCTGAGTCCGGTACCTTGGCGCTGGCAACAAGATTGATGCCGATCGCCAGTGTCGGCGTGTCCTGCTCCGGGACCGGCGGGAACCCTTGGTAGGTGCCCTGGCTGATCGTGCTTTCGGTCACGTAGGGCTTGACCAGCTTGATCGCCGAGGCCTGCTCGACCGGCACGAAGAAAAGACTGTCCCCACGCTGCTGCAGGCGTCGCATCACGTCGACGGTGGCAGGGTCCCGCAAGGCCCGGACGAAGGCGATTGCGTCGATGTCGCCTCGCTCCAATGCCGCGAAATTGTCGTTCACCGGTCCTGCGCTGATCTGGATCTCGGACAAGGGCAAGTCGTGGTGCTGTGCCAGGGCGAAAAAGTTCTGGTTTCCCGACGTACCCTCCGGCGGCAGGGCGAGGCGTTTGCCGACCAGGTCTCGCAAGGTCCGGATGCCGGACGAGCGGCGCGTGATCAGCTGAAAGTGCTCGCGCGCCACGACCGCGACTGCCCTCACATTCGGGGCGGTCATGATGTCGGCCTGGACAGAGGCCAAGGCAGCCTTGCCCTCGGCGACCAGGCGCGCATTCGTCGCCGAGCCGTCCGTATGGACGATGTCGAGGCGGATGGTCTTCGACTGGCTGGCGACGAGATCGCGAACCTCGCCCATCAATTGATCGACATTGCCGCCTCGGCCGCCGACCGCGACCGACAGGGTCGTAGGCGGGCTGTCCCGGAAGGCGTACCAGCCGCTGGCCAGTGCCCCTGCCACCGCCAGGAGCGCGATCGCGGCGTAGACGCCGCCAATCACGACAGATCGCCGAACCATTGATGATCTCCGCTCCGCCCGTCGCGCGGGGATGGCCTCGTGGTCGCGCGCGATGGCGAAAGGCCGGTCCGACTCATGGGGAGCGGGATAGTCGTGCGGTGTCTGTAGTTGGAAGAACCTTTCGGCAGCTGGCAAGATCATCGCGGCCACAAGCGTTAAGTTCTTGTGCGCTGTGACGAAAAAGGCCCGGCTTGCGCCGGGCCTTTCTTACGCATTGCTACGTGGTGGCCTGGATCAGAAGTCCATGCCGCCCATGCCGCCGCCGCCCATCGGGGGCATCGGGGCGTCCTTCTTCGGCGTCTCGGCGATCATCGCCTCGGTGGTGATCAGCAGGCCGGCGATCGAAGCCGCGTCCTGGATCGCCGTGCGCACGACCTTGGTCGGGTCGATGATGCCGGCCTTGACCAGGTCGCCGTACTCGCCGGTCTGGGCGTTGTAGCCCCAGGCGTAGTCCTTCGACTCCAGCAGCTTGCCAATCACGACCGCGCCGTCATCGCCGGCGTTGTCGACGATCTGGCGGGCCGGGGCAGCGATCGCCTTGCGGACGATCTCGACGCCGGTCTTCTGGTCGTCGTTCTGGGTCTTGATCGATTTGACCGAGTTCAGGGCGCGCAGCAGGGCGACGCCGCCGCCCGGCAGGATGCCTTCTTCCACCGCAGCGCGGGTGGCGTTCAGGGCATCGTCAACGCGATCCTTCTTCTCCTTGACCTCGACCTCGGTCGCGCCGCCGACGCGGATGACCGCGACGCCGCCGGCGAGCTTGGCCAGGCGCTCTTGGAGCTTCTCGCGGTCGTAGTCCGAGGTGGTCTCCTCGATCTGCGCCTTGATCTGCGCGACGCGGCCCTCGATGTCCTTCTTCTTGCCGGCGCCGTCGATGATCGTGGTGTTCTCCTTCTCGATGCGCACCTTCTTGGCGCGGCCGAGCATGTTGAGCGTCACGGTCTCGAGCTTGATGCCGAGGTCTTCCGAGATCATCTGGCCGGCGGTCAGGATCGAGATGTCCTCGAGCATGGCCTTGCGGCGGTCACCGAAGCCCGGAGCCTTGACGGCCGCGACCTTCAGGCCGCCACGGAGCTTGTTGACGACGAGCGTGGCGAGAGCCTCGCCCTCGACGTCCTCGGCGATGATCAGGAGCGGCTTGCCGGTCTGGACGACAGCCTCGAGGATCGGCAGCATCGCCTGGAGCGACGACAGCTTCTTCTCGAAGATGAGGATGTAGGGGTCCTCGAGCTCGGCGACCATCTTCTCGGCGTTGGTGATGAAGTACGGCGAGAGATAGCCACGGTCGAACTGCATGCCCTCGACGACGTCGAGCTCGGTGTCGGCGGTCTTGGCTTCCTCGACGGTGATGACACCCTCGTTGCCGACCTTCTGCATCGCGGTCGAGATCATCTTGCCGACCGACTCGTCGCCGTTCGCCGAGATGGTGCCGACCTGCGCGACTTCCGCGTTCGAGGTGACCTTCTTGGAGTTCTTCTTGAGGTCGGCGACGATGGCCTCGACAGCCAGGTCGATGCCGCGCTTCAGGTCCATCGGGTTCATGCCGGCCGCAACCGACTTGGCGCCTTCACGGACGATCGCCTGGGCGAGCACGGTGGCGGTGGTGGTGCCGTCGCCGGCATGGTCGTTCTGGCGCGAAGCGACTTCGCGGACCATCTGGGCGCCCATGTTCTCGAACTTGTCGGCGAGCTCGATCTCCTTGGCGACGGTGACGCCGTCCTTGGTGATGCGCGGGGCGCCGAACGACTTCTCGATCACGACGTTGCGGCCCTTCGGACCGAGCGTGACCTTCACGGCATTGGCGAGGATGTCCACGCCGCGCAGCATCTTGTCGCGGGCGTCGGTGGAAAAGCGAACTTCTTTGGCAGCCATGAGACTACTCCTGATTGAACTCTACGGACGGGTGGGCGCCTGGCTGCTCAGCCGACAATGCCCATGATGTCGGATTCCTTCATGATCAGGAGATCCTGGCCGTCGATCTTGACCTCGGTGCCGCTCCACTTGCCGAAGAGGACGCGATCGCCCTTCTTGACATCGAGCGCAACCAGCTTGCCGGCGTCGTCGCGGGCGCCGGCGCCGACGGCGACGACTTCACCCTCTTGGGGCTTTTCCTTGGCGGTGTCGGGGATGATGATGCCACCCTTGGTCTTCTCTTCGCCATCAAGGCGACGGACCACAACGCGGTCATGCAGCGGACGGAACTTCATGGTTCTGTCTTCCTCTCGGATCGTATTCTGGACGGGCTCGTGACTGGCCCGTGAATGGGGTCTGTTAGCAGTCTCAGCAAGTGAGTGCTAACGGACGTCGCGGAGATAGGCCCGGGGCCTGCAGGAGTCAAGGAAACCGCTGCGTGAAAGGTGAACGCGACCAGCGGTCGCCCATCTGCCCTGCTGCGGCAGCACGTTAAACCGGCTATCGTGGCGAGATGACGACGCCGGTACCCGACCTCAAGCTCGACGACATCGCCCGCTCCTGCGTGGTGCTGCATGTGCGCATGACCGCACGGGCCGTGACCCGCGCCTATGACGAGGCGATGCGGCCGAGCGGCCTGAAGATCACCCAGTTCGTGCTGCTCTCGGCGCTCTCGACCGGCGCCTGGCGGTCGGTCACCGAGCTCGCCGACCGTTTCGCCCTGGAGCGCACCTCGCTGACGCGCAACCTCCAATTGCTCGCCGCCGAGAAGCTGATCGAGCCGGTCGACTGCAAGGGCAGGGCGCTGACCTATGCCGTCACGGAGAAGGGGCGAGCCGCGATCGAGGCGGCGATCCCCTACTGGCGCGTGGCGCAGGACAGAATCGAGGGCGGGCTCGGCCAGGAGCGCTGGAGCGAGACGCGCGACAATCTGAAAGCGATCAGGCGGGCGGCGAGGCAGGCCGGCTAGTACCGTTATTGCGAGGAGCAAAGCGACGAAGCAATCCAGGGGCGGCCGGGCGCAATGGCAAGTCCTCCTGGATTGCTTCGCTCCGCTCGCAATGACGGGTTGAGCGCTTGACCGCGGCGCGCAGCCATCTCTATCGTGCATCTACACGATAGAGATGGAGCCTTCGCATGTCCCGCCAGGTTGGTGTCGTCAGCCGTGATGTCCTGCTGGCGGAGGATGGCGCGTCCTTCCTGCGCGGGATGATCGAGGGGCGCCACCCCGGCCCGCCTTTCGCCGATGCGATGGATTTCGATATCGCCGAGGTCGAGGAGGGTAGGGTGGTCTTCGTCGGCACGCCGTCGCCGCGCTTCTTCAACCCGCTTGGCACGATCCATGGCGGCTGGACGGCGACGATCCTCGATTCCGCCATGGCCTGCGCTGTGCATTCGACGCTGCGGGTCGGCGAGGGCTACACCACGCTGGAGATGAAGCTGAACTATGTTCGCCCGGTCATGCCCGACAACGGCACGGTGCGCTGCGAGGGCAAGTTGATCCATCGCGGCGGTTCGGTCGCGACCAGCGAGGGCAGGCTGGTCGATGGCCAGGGCAAGCTGCTGGCGCATGGCACCGAGACCTGCATGATCTTTGGCGGCAAGCGCTGAGTGCTGCTCAGGCGCTGCGATAGTCACTTGGGCTCGTGCCCATCGCTCGCTTGAAGCGCCGGTTGAAGGTCGAGAGATCACCGAAGCCGCAATCGAAGGCGATGCCGGCGACCGGCTGGCCGGTTCGGCGCAGCAGCAATGCCGCCCGGTGCAGGCGGGTGCGCAGCACATACTGATGCGGCGTCATCCCGACCAGCAGACGGAACGTCCGCAGGAAATGATAGGGGCTCATCGCCGTCTGCCGTGCAAGTTCGTCAATCGACAACGCTTCCTCGCAATGCGCCTCGATATGGCGCAGCGCCCGCGTGATCCGGCGTTGGTCGCGGGCGCTGGGCATCTGAGCCGCAGGCTTTGCGCCCGACAGCACGCTCGCCACCGCTCCAGCGAGACGCACCGCGATCTCCCCGAGCCTTTCGGGGGCGTCCGCACCGATTTCTGCCGTGGCGACGAGACTGGCGAGCTCGGGCAGTGGCGGTAAATGCGCCCGCGCGAAATCCGCCCGCTTGGCGCCGGGCACGGTCGCGGCGATGCCTTCGAGCCAGGCCGGCTCGAACTGGAAGGCGAGGCAGCGGTCTCCGGCCGCGTGCTCATGGCCGCATTCGAAGCACGCGCCGCGATTGCCGAGCAGCAGCGAGCCCGGCGCCAAAACCGCGCTGCCTTGCGTCGAGCGGTAGCGGAACGAGCCGCTGCGGACGATCGCGATGCAGTGCTGCGGGTGCTCTTCCTCGAAGGCGCGGTCGTTTGGGCCGGCCGTACAGACGATGTCCGTGACTCGCCAGCCGGGGCCTGAGGCCAGGAGATGAGCGCTTGCGGTCATGATCCGAGTTTAGCAGTTTTTCCCAAGCGAGGCCCGCGGCTTCGGGTCTAGTTGGGCGCCAATCTGATCCAGACGGAGCCCGATCATGACAGCAGCGCCATCGACGCTCGCCGATGCCCTCATCGCCGACGGGCCGGCGCCCGAATGCGCCGACAAGCTCGCCCTTTACGGCCAGTTCATAGGCGCCTGGACCATGGATGCGATCGTGCATACCGACGATGGCCAGCGCCATGAGGGCAAAGGCGAGATCTGCTTCGGCTGGGTACTCGGAGGCCGTGCGGTGCAGGATGTCTGGAACTTGCCGGGCTTCTTCCACGGCACGACGCTGCGTGTCTACGACCCCGGGCAGGACGCCTGGCACATCCTCTGGAGCGATCCGCTCAAGCAGTACTACACGCACCAGATCGGCCGCGCCGAGGGCCGCGACATCGTCCAGCACGGCAGGCTCGACGACGGCACGGCGATCCGCTGGCGCTTCACCGAGATCACCTCGGACTCGTTCCACTGGATCGGCGACCGTTCGCGCGACGATGGCGCGAGCTGGCAGGTCCAGGCCGATTTCCGGGCCAAGCGCATCAAAGCCTGACAGGGAGAAAGCAAGCCATGTTCGATCATGTCTCCATCGGCGTTCGCGAGATCGCGCGCAGCAAGCGCTTCTATGACACCGCACTCGGCGCGCTCGGCTATGACTGCCTCAGCGCCGACGAAAGCTCGCTCGGTTATGGCAAGGGACGTGTCGGTCTGTGGATCGGCGCGGTCCCGGCGCCGGTGCCGCCGGACCGCGGGTCCAACCTGCATTTCTGCTTCGTCGCGCCGACGCGCCAGAGCGTCGATGTCTTCCATGCGGCGGCGCTGGCGGCCGGCGGCAGCGACAATGGCAAGCCGGGCCTGCGCGAGTCCTATGGCCCCGACTACTACGCCGCCTTCGTCGTCGATCCCGACGGCTATCGGCTGGAGGCCTACTGCAGCAAACCGGCCTGAGGTGGCCGCGATCCGCTAATGCTCGGGCGGCAGGTCATGTGCCGACCACTCGCTGCGCGGGATCGCCTCGCCGACGCGGAACTGGAAGCCGGCGACTTTGCCGTTCGCCGCCATCTCGCAGCGGAAGCGCAGGCCGTACCATTGCTTGCGGCTGCGGAAGGCGGCGCCTTCCGCTTCAAGGGCGCTCTTCGTCTGCTTCGTGCTAGCCATGGCGAAGGCGACGACGCGATCTGGCTCGAACTCCGCTTTCCAGGCATGGATCTGGCTCATCGCCTCGAGATTGCAGAGTTGCTCGATGCGCTCGGACGCCTCGAGCGTCTTCAGTGCCTCGCGTGTTCCTCGGCTGCGCGGATTGGCCAGCACGCTTTCGGAATGCAGGGTCCGGGCTGTGATCATGGCCGGCGGTTCTGCTGGCGGCGGGACGGGCGGGGCGACCGGCTTGTCTTGAGGCGGGGTGGCGGGGGCTGATTGCGGAGGTGCTGCCATCTCGGCCACTGGCGGAGGAGCGGGTGCCTGAATAGGAGCTGGCGGTGGCGCGGGAGGCATCAACGCCTCGGGGCCGACCAGCTCGACTTCGACGCTCGTCTCAATGGCCGGCGTGAAGCTGCTGACCGTCCGGATGGCGAGCAGGACGCCGAGCAGGATGTGGAAGCAGAGCGCGGCAGGGAGGCCGGGTTCGCGAAGGACGCGAACAGCGGTGCCGGGACGCTGCATGCCCGGATCAATCACCGTTGGAGCGGAAGCTGGGCATGCGCGGTCGGTGGCTTCCCTATGGTCCTGGAGCGCACAAGTCCGACCAACCTGGCGATTTTGCGGCAGGTCAGCGCCGGCTGACGGCGAAGGCCCCGGCGACGATCAGCATCGCGCCGGCATAGGTCGTCCAGAGCGGCGCTTCGCTGAAGACGAACCAGCCGAGCAGGCTCGCCCAGACCAGCGCCGTGTATTCGATCGGCGCCAGCCGCGAGGCCGGCGCGCGGGCGAAGGCCGAGGTCAGCAGGAGATGCCCGGCGACGCCAAGCGCGCCGGCGCCGAGATAGGCGAGGAGGTCGCCGCCGCTCATCGGCATGAAGACGTAGTAGGCCGGCCAGGCCAAGCACAGCGCCGGCCCGGCATTCTGGAACAGCACGATGATCGCGGGATGCTCCTTCACCGCGATCCGGCGCAGCAGGATCAGGTTGAAGGCGTAGGAGATCGCCGAGAATAGCGCGGCGGCGACGCCGAGCTCGGCGCCGGTGATGCCGCCCTGCAGACGCGGCCAGACCATCACCAGCATGCCGGCGAGGCCGAAGCCGAGCGCCTGCAGGATGCGCCCGTCGAGCCGCTCCTTCAGGATCAGCGCTCCGAGCAGAGCGACGAAGACCGGCGCGAGGAAGGACAGCGTCAGCGCCTCGGCGAGCGGCAGCACCGAGACCGAATAGAAGAAGCTGCCGGCGGTCAGGATCACCACCGGGACGCGCACCGAATTGCCGATCAGGCTGGCGCGCGTCGGAAAGGCCGGGCGCAGGACGAGCAGCACCACAAGCGCGCACAGGCCGCCCATGGCGAAGCGCATGAACAGCGCCAGCAGGAACGGATGCTGCTGCATCTGCGCCTTGATCATCGCGTCCATCGCGGTGAGCAGCGCAATGCCGAGAACCGCCCGTAGCGCAGTGTTGAGGGTCATGGCTGCGCTGCGGCGAGCGGCTTGCGGAAATGATATTCCCAGGTCGAGGAGACGTCGGCGAGATAGCGCTCGCCCGGCCAGCGCACGAAGCCGAGTTTCTCGTAGAAGCGGTGGCCGCGGGCGAACTTGCTGTCCGACCACAGTATCATCTCGCCATAGCCGCCGGCCTCGGCGAAGGCGAGCGTCCGGGCGAAGAGCGCCTGCGCCAGGCCGCTGCCACGCTGGCTCGGATCGGCATAGACCTTGAACAGCTCGACCGCGTTCTGGTCCGGCACAGGCACGACTGCGATCGAGCCGGCGATGCGCCCGTCCGGCCCGTCCGCGACCCAGAGCCTGCCGCCCTTCTGCGCATAGTGGCTGGCAGGGCGGCGCAGCTCCGGGAACTCCGACCAGTCGAAGAAACAGTTCGGATATTCGGCGAAGGTCGCGGCGATCAGGGTGGCGAGCGGCTCCGAATCGGCGTCGGTGGCATCGCGAAGGGCGGGCAGGGCAGTCATGAGCTACCGCTTAGGGCCAAGGCGGCGCACTGGAAAGATGGGCCGATCGCGCTCCTGCCATGTTATCGCAGCAATGCGAGCGCGGCGTCTGCAGTCAGTTTGAGCGCGGCGATCGCGAGCAGCAGGTAGCAGGCGAAGAACAGCCGCTTCTGGTCGAGCCGCTCATGCAGCCAGCGCCCCAGCCAGACGCCGAGCGGGGCGGCCGGCAGCAGCGCGAGCGCGGCCCAGAGCGCCTGCGGCTGCTTCAGGCCCAGCGCGATATAGGGCGGCAGCTTCAAGAGGTTGCCGAGCATGAAGAAGGCGATGGTGGTGCCGACGAAGGCGGTCTTGGAAAGTCCGCGCGCCAGCAGGTACATCGCCACCGGCGGGCCGCCGGCATGGGCGACGAAGGTGGTGAAGCCCGAGGCGGTGCCGGCCAGCAAGGCCAAGGGCGGCGAGACCGGAAGCGTGCCTGCCGGCGCAGTCCGGCCGCGCAGGAACCAGTGTGCCGTGAAGGCGAGGGTGACGAGGCCGATGATCAGCGTGACGATGCGGGCGTCGACGATCAGGAAGACTGCATAGCCGATCGCGATGCCGGCGATCAGGCCCGGAATCAGCCAGACAAGGTCTTTCTTCGACCAGGTCGAGACGCCGAAGCTGCCGATGGCGACAAGGTCCATCGCCGCGACCAGCAGCGCGACCATGATCGCGGCCTGCAGGGGATCGACGACCAGAGCAAGCAGCGGCACGCCGAGAATGGCGAGCCCGCCGCCGAAGGCGCCCTTGCCGATGCCGACGAGCAGGGTCGTGGCCCAGCCGACGAGGTAGAACAGTGGATCACTAGGCATCGGGTAGGCCCATCGTGATTGGAGAGAGCGAGGCCGCGCCAGTTTCCGCTTGGACATGCGCGGTTTGGCGGTTAGGCGGAATCAGCGCAGTCATGCGCGACCGGCGTCGAGCTGGCAGGCCCCTTCGCGATGGCGTCATGACCGTTCTCCTGCCCTTCGTGATCAATGCCGGGCTGAACTTCCTCCTCGGGCTGCTCATCGCCTATTTCCTCGGCCCCGCCGAATTCGGCCGCTACGCCATCGGCGCGGCGATCCTCGTCCTGATCAACACCGCGCTGCTCGACTGGATCAGGCTTTCGGCCGTCCGTTTCTACTCGCAGAAGAGCCGGGAGGACCAGCCGCAGATCCGTGCGACGCTCGACGTGCTGAGCGCCGGAATCACGATCGCGCTCTGCGGTCTCCTCGTCGCGGCCGTCGTCGCCGGCGTCGATTTTGGCCTGCCGGTGATGCTGGTCGCGGCCTCGGTGCTGGGCGGCATCTGCGCCGGCCTGTTCGATTATCACGGCGCCATCGCCCGCGCCCGATTCCTGGACGCGGCCTATGCCCGCCAGATCATCGTCAAGAACGTGCTGGCGCTGTTGCTGATGGTCGGCGGCGCCTGGTGGGCGCGTGACGCGACAATCGTGATGTTCGGCGGCGTCGTCAGCGCAATGGCGGCGCTGCTGGCGGTGCGGCGCACCCTCGCCGACGCGCCGTTAGCCTGGTCGGCGGCGCAGCGTGACCTCGCGCTCGACTTCGCGCGTTATGCGCTGCCGATCGTCGGCGCGAACGCGATCTATTCGCTGATCCCGCTGCTCAACCGCTCGCTGCTCGCCGACGGTAACGGCTTCGCCGAGGCCGGCTATTTTTCGCTAGCCGCCGATATGGGGCTGCGGCTGTTCGGCATGCTCGCCTCGACGCTTGAGATCGTCATGCTGCGCGAGGTGCTGCGGCTCGACGAAACCAAGGGGCAGCGGGCGGCGCAGAAGCGCATCGCCAGCAATTTCGTCATCGTGTTGATGGTCTCGCTGCCGGTGGCGGTCGGCCTCTTCCTGGTGCTGCCGGCCTTCGAGGCTCTGCTGGTGCCGGCGCAGTTCCATGGCCATTTCGCCAGTTATCTGCGGCTGCTGCTGCCCGGCCTCGTCGCGCTCGCGATCTTCGCTGCCGGGATCTACCCGGTCTTCCTGCTCGGCAAGCGCACGGGGCTGGTGACGCTGGCGGCGTGCACCGGCCTGCTCGCCAATCTCGCGCTCGTCTTCGCCGCCCCTGCGCTCGGGCCGGAACGCTATGCGCTCGGCCAGACCCTCAGCTTCCTCGTCGTCCTCGCCATCACCGGCTGGGTGGGCTTGCGTTCGCTCCCCGTCTCCCCGAACTGGCGGGAGGTCGGCATCGTCATCGCTGCTGTCGTCGTCATGGCGGCAGTAGTCTGGCCGCTCTCGGGCCGGCTCGCGCCTCTGCCTGAGCTTCTGCTGCAGGGTGGGCTCGGCATCGCCGTCTATGGCGGGCTGATACTGGCCTTCGACGTGGCCCGCTGCCGGACGCTGCTGCGGCTCTGGCTCGCCATGCGCAAGAGCAGGGGCAGGTCCGGCTGAGCTGGTCCGACCGTTAACGCGCTTCCGGCGGCGTGAACCCGGCGTTTACTGCGTTTGCTCGCGGATCGCTAAGGTTAATCCCGGGAATTCGAGTGATTAAGCCGGTTATGGGGGCGGCAGAGTCAACGATTCACCATTCATTTCAACGCATCGCCTCACGCTTTGCCTCAGTTGCGTGAAGAGAGTTGCGTCATGCGTTCGATCCGTTTCGTCCCCCTCGCCCTTCTCGCAGGGATTGCCTCCTTGCCAGACCGGGCCGGTGCGCAGACCCACTGGCGTCCCGCCGATCCGATGGTCACGCATTCGGCAGGCCGTGGCCAATATGGCGGCGGCTTCATCGAGATGCTGATGACCGGCCAGGACCCGACCGACTACGGTCGGGGTGGGGCGGTCTACAACCGGCCGCAGCGCGGCGCCTACGGCCAGCAGCCTGCGACGCGCCGCCTTTCCGATTATGAAGCGCCTGTGCCGATCCAGGGCGACCCGATGGAGCCGCGCCGCGAGCGTCGCTCGGCCACGCTCGGCGAGCCGATACCGGCGGAGCGGCCGATCGCGCGGACCCTCGATCCGCGCTTCCAGAAGCAGGAGGTCGCCTATAGCGGCCCGCATAAGCCCGGCACGATCATCATCGATACGCCGCAGCGCTTCCTCTTCCTGGTCCAGCCCGGCGGTCGCGCGCTTCGCTACGGCATCGGCGTCGGCCGCCCAGGCTTCGAATGGGCCGGCATGAAGGCGGTAACCCGCAAGGCCGAATGGCCGAGCTGGACGCCGCCGGCCGAGATGCTGAAGCGCCGGCCCGATCTGCCGCGTTTCATGACCGGCGGTCCCGAAAACCCGATGGGCGCGCGCGCGCTTTATCTCGGCTCCTCGCTCTACCGCATCCACGGCACCAACGAGCCGAACACGATCGGCCAGGCGGTCTCCTCCGGCTGCATCCGGATGAACAACGACGACGTCATCGACCTCTACGAGCGGGTCCGCGTCGGTGCCAAGGTTCTGGTGATCTGAGGCGATCGATACTCCGTCCAAAAGGAAAGGCCCGCCTGTCGCCAGGCGGGCCTCGTCGTTTCAGGAGAGCATGCAGGGCTCAGGCCCAGTCGTCACCGCCGCCGGAGCCGTCGTCATAGCTGCCGTCGTCGTAGTTGGCGTCCTGATAGCTCGGCTCCTGGTAAGCCTGCTGCGGCTCCGCCGCTGGCTGCTGGTCGGCCGCGGTCTGCGTGTCCTTGGCCGCGTCGTTGTTCTGCGACGCGTCCTTGTTGTCCGCGGCCTGCGCCGCCTCGGCCGGCTTGGCCTCGGCGCCGCTCTTGTTGCCGCTGAAGGCGTTCATCAGCATGTTGCCGGCAACCATGCCGCCGGCGACGCCGGCCGCCGTGGTCAGCGCGCTCGCCATGAAGCCGCCGCCGCGCGCAGGAGGCTGGGCCGCCTGGTTCTGCCAGGGGCCAGGCGCGGCGCCCATGCCTTGCTGCGGCGCCATACCCTGCTGCGGGGCCGGAGCCTGGCCGCCCCAGGGCGGCGAAGCCGGCTGCGGCGCGGCGCCGCGCTGCGGGAAGGACGGCACCGAGCCGGAGCGGGCCGGCTGGCTCGCGCCGCCGCCGAAGATGCCCGACAGAAAGCCGCCCGATTGTTGAGCCGCAGGTTGCGGAGCGGGTTGGCGGCGCAGTTGCTCGACCTCGGTCTGAGCCTGCTCGAGCTGCGCCTGCTGGTTGGCGAGCGCCTGCTCCTGCACATAGATCGACTGGGCCATCGCATAGACGGCGTAGGGCTGCTCGCGCAGGCGATCGGCAATGAAGCGTTCAGCCTCGGGGTCGCGGGGCTGATTTTCCGCCTGACGCAGGCGGTCGAAAATCCCGGCGATCACGTCGCGTTCTTGCGGCGTCATCGTCATCTCCTCTCATGTTGGACAGCGCGGTTGCCCTGTCGCTCCGAAAGGTGGTGACGGCTTATGACGCTATCAAGGCGATCGCCCGGCGCCTTTCTGTCGCGCCGGCCCCAGCCATTCCTCAGGCATTGCCGACATTGACATAGGTGAAGCCGCGCTCGCGCATCTCGCTGGAGCGGTAGATGTTGCGCAGATCGACGACCACGGGGTGGCGCAGCGCCGCCTTGACCCGGCCGAGGTCGAGCGCGCGGAAGGCGTCCCATTCGGTGACGATCACCAGCGCATCCGCCCCGTCGAGGCAGGAATAGGCGTCGGGCGCATAGGCGATCTCGGGCATCAGCGGTTTGGCGCTCGCCATCGCCTCCGGATCATAGGCAACGATCTCGGCGCCGGCGTCGAGCAGCGCCGTGACGATCGACAGCGACGGTGCCTCGCGCATGTCGTCGGTGTTCGGCTTGAAGGCGAGGCCGAGGAGGGCGATGCGCTTGCCCCTGACGGAGCCGCCGCAGGCCGCGATGACCTTGCGCGCCATCGCCCGCTTGCGCTGATCGTTGACCGCGACCACCGTCTCGACCAGGCGCAGCGGGCTTTCCATGTCCTGCGCCGTCTTGATCAGAGCGAGCGTATCCTTCGGGAAGCAGGAACCGCCATAGCCGGGGCCGGCATGCAGGAACTTGCCGCCGATGCGGTTGTCGAGGCCGATGCCGCGCGCCACCTCCTGGACATTGGCGCCGACCCGCTCGCACAGCTCGGCGATCTCGTTGATGAAAGTGATCTTGGTCGCGAGGAAGGCGTTGCCGGCGTATTTGATCAGCTCCGATGTCCGCCGCGCCGTGAACAGGAGCGGGGCGGCATTGAGATAGAGCGGCCGGTAGAGCTCCTCCATCACCTTGCGGGCACGGTCGTCGTCCGTACCGATGACAATCCGGTCCGGGCGCTTGAAGTCTGCGATGGCGGCGCCTTCGCGCAGGAACTCCGGATTGGAGACCACGGCAAAGTCGGCATCTGCCTTCGTCTCGCGCATGATCCGCTCGACCTCGTCGCCGGTGCCGACCGGCACGGTCGACTTGGTCACGACCACGGTGAAGCCGTCGATCGCGGCGACCACGTCGCGCGCCGCCTGATGGACATAGGAGAGGTCGGCATGGCCGTCGCCGCGGCGCGAGGGCGTGCCGACCGCGATGAAGACGGCGTCCGCCGCCGCGACGGGGCCGGCGAGCTCGGTGGTGAAGGAGAGCCGCCCGGCGCGAACATTGTTGGCGACGAGGTCGTCGAGACCGGGCTCGTAGATCGGGATCTCGCCACGCTTCAGCGCCGCGATCTTGCCGGCGTCCGTGTCGACGCAGGTCACCTCATGGCCGAAATCGGCGAAGCATGCTCCGGAGACCAGGCCGACATAGCCTGAACCGATCATCGTCACGCGCATCTGGCGTTCTCATCATCTCGTCGGCGGGCTGCCGATCGGCAGGGCGTATCGCAAAACCGCGCCGAGGCAAATCGCTCTCGCGAGCATCGGCGTCCCGCGCGACATGACGATGCCGGGTTACGCCACCGTGACGATGCCAAGAATGAGCGACTATTAGGACTCATCCCGCGCCGGACATGAGACGCTGCAGTTTTCGTGTGTCGTCGTAATAATTTATCCGGTCACGCGCTGATGTTTCCATAACCGTTCAATTATTGAAGTAAATGTCTCATCAGATAAGTATTATAATTGTAGAGATACTCATGAATGGAGATATTCACTGTTGTACTAGGCCAGAGCGCAGTTCTATTATTTGCTTCGTGTTGGAGATCTGCTGAGAGGAACAGGCGCATGGCCGAGATCGTGGGAACGCCCGGACGCGACACGCTTCGGGGGACGAACGAGGCGGATCGAATCTGGGGCCTTGCCGGCGATGACGACATCGATGGCGGCGCTGGGGACGACATCGTCGATGCCGGAGCCGGCAACGATGTCGTCAGGAGCGCGAGCGGCCATGATCATCTTTCCGGCGGTGATGGCTTCGACCGATTGATCCTGGTCGACACGGGCGGCGTGGTCGACGGCGGCGCCGGCTACGACTCGCTCTTCCTCGAAGCCGCTTCGGCGAGTGAGGACGTGACCTTCGACGGCGCCAGCGGCCAGGGCATGATCGGCAGTGATCCTGCAACCGCGCGGCAGATCTTGTTCGAGAATATCGAATGGGCTGTCGTCAATACTGGCGACGGCAATGACAGGGTGGTTGCCGGCGAGCTCGATCGTCTCATCGCCAATACCGGAGACGGCGATGACCACGTCGAGGGCGGAGACGGCGCCGACGAATTGTCCGGCGGTGCCGGTGATGATCAACTGCATGGCGGGGATGGGGTCGATACGCTCGGAGGTGGTGCCGGCAACGACTGGATCACCGGTGGCGCCAGCTATGACAATTTGTCGGGCGATGATGGCGACGATCTGCTGTTCGGCGGCGACGGCCTCGATTCCCTCCAGGGCGGCGCGGGCAACGACTATCTGAATGGCGGCGCCGACAACGATACGATGGATGGCGGCGCCGGAGACGACGTCCTCAACGGCGGGGCGGGCGACGATACCATCGGCAGCTGGGAAGGCAGCGACGTCATCGACGGCGGCGATGGCAATGACAGGATCACGCATTTCTCGCAGCGCGGCACCGATGACGCCGCGACGATCAATGGCGGCGCGGGCGACGACTGGATCCGCGCTGATGTCAATGACACCGTCAATGGCGGGGAGGGCAGCGACCGTCTCCTGTTCGGCCTCGGCGATCTGGCCGGGCCGCTCGATTTCGATGCGGCGCTGGGCTGGATTCCCGGTGGTCCCACCTATGCCAGCATCGAGAGTTTCTGGCTGGAAAGCGGAGCTTATGACGACACGCTACGCGGTGGCGATGGCAACGACCGCTTCTCCGCCAATGCCGGCAACGATCTCCTCGACGGACGCGGCGGCGATGACGAACTGATCGGCGGCTTCGGTGACGATCGCCTGAGCGGCGGGGCGGGCAATGACCGGCTCGTCGGTCAGCCTGGTACCGACGAGCTGACCGGCGATGGCGGGGCTGACGTGTTTCACTGGAGCGTCAGCTATGATGATCCCAGGAGCGTCGATCGTGTCGTCGATTTCAACGCGGCTGAAGGGGACATTCTGAGCTTCCTGATCGACGCTAACGGCGATCTCGCATCTATCCGCAACTACGACGACTTTCTGGCCGCCTCGCGCGACACCGAGGCCGGTGTCCTCGTCACGCTCGACGGGTTCGAGGATGCGGCCGTGCTGATCGAAGGTGTGTCCCTGGCGGAGATTTCCGTAGCCAACCTGGCTTTCGCCGCCATCGACTTCTGAAGCGTTCGGCGCGCCCGGCCATCGTGCGGAAGTGCCGATCCATAACAATGAAGCGCCTGCCGATAGGCAGGCGCTTCATCCATTCGGTCGCAGCTGGATCGGGCGACGCGGCCGCGCTTAGATGAAGTCGTCCGGCGGCAGCGGCGCTTCGGTCTCGTCGAGGTCCGGCTCGGAGATCGGATTGCGGTTCAGCACGACCACGGTCGTCCCGGTCGGGACGCGGCTGTGCAGGTCGATGATGTCCTGGTTGAACAGGCGGATGCAGCCGGAGGACACGGCCTTGCCGATCGACCAGGGCTCGCTGGTGCCGTGGATGCGGTAGAGCGTGTCGCGATCGCCCTGGTAGAGATAGAGCGCGCGCGCGCCGAGGGGGTTCTCGATGCCGCCCGCCATGCCGCCTGCCCAGCGCGCATTGCGCTCTGGCTCGCGGGCAACCATCGCCGCAGTCGGCGTCCAGCGCGGCCACTCGGCCTTCCGGGCGACCGTGGCGCGGCCGCGCCAGGACATACCCTGCTTGCCGACGCCGATACCGTAGCGGATGGCACGGCCGTTCTCGCGAACCAGATAGAGGAAGCGGGCCGAGGTATCGACCACGATCGTTCCGGGCCGCTCCGGAGTCCGGTAGTCGACCTCCTGGCGCAGGAAACGCTGGTCGACCTCGTCGATGTCGGTCGCCGGCAGCGGATGGCGCTCGTTCGGTCGCTCGTCGTACATCGATAGGAAGGCCGCGTTCTGGTGGACCGGCGCACGTGCCTCGAAGGGCTGCTGCGGACCGGTGACGCATCCGGCCAGGCCGACGGGCACGAAGGCCGAGGCCATCGTCAGGAAGCGGCGGCGGGAAAAGGTGGCGGAGGCATCAGATTGGGCGGACATAACTCGGCTCTTGGTAGGACGGCTGGCAGCGGAAACATATGAATTGCCGACAAGTTCCAATGAATTCTCGCCGGCTGACCCTTTTCACTTCACGGCTTGGCATGGCGCCGGGGTGAAAACGATGTGGCGAAATCATGGCTGGCGCAGAGCGTGGCCTGAATGCCACAGTGCGACATGCTGTCATTGCATGCCGCACGCGCCACAACCTGCGCATGCGCTTGCCCAGAATTGCAGCGAGAAAGGGCGGATTGCCGCGTTTCTCGCCAGTTTTCCAAGAGGAAGGCGGTTGGCTTAAACGGCCCTTAACCAATGCTGGCAAAGCTTTTCAGGCCTTCTCGGCTTCGGTGCCTGCTCATGCCGAAAGTTTAAGCGCCGGTCACGTCTCCGACTAGGCAAATGCGCGAGCAAGAATATGAAATCGATCCGCTTCAAGGTGATGGCGATGCTGGGGATCGTCGCCGCCGGCGCGATCCTCTCCGCGGTCCTGAGCCTCTACGCGCTGTCGCGCTCCAGCGATCTCAATGCACGCTCCGATATCCAGGGCGAGATCGCGCTGATTACCGAGCGGCTCAACACCCAGGTCTTCGCCGTGGTGATGGATTCCCGCGGCATCTACATGTCGAAGGACGCCAAGGAGGCGGAAGCCTTCGCCAAGCCGAAGGAGGCGCGCTTCCCGGTGATGCGCAAGCTCGCCGCCGATCTGGTCGCGCTTGTGCCGACGCGGGAACGCGAAACCGCTGCCAACCTGCAGAAATCGGTCGAGGAGTTCATCGCCTTCCGCAGCGAGACGATTCGGCTCGGCCGCGAGGTCTCGACCTCTGCCGCCAATCAGCAGGGCAATAACGACCAGAACCGTGCCAATCGCAAGGCGCTCAACGACCATCTCGTCGCTTTCGGCAAGCGCAACGAGGAGGTCGGCAACAGGCTCGCGGCCGAGGCCGCCGACTTCACGCGTCAGGTCCAATGGATTCTTCCGGCCGTGCTGCTCGCGGCGCTGCTGGCCTCGATCGCTGCCGCCATTCTGTTCGCGCAGCGCTCGATCACGCGCCCGCTGCTCGATCTCAGCACGAGCATGAACAGCCTTACCGCCGGCGAGACCGCGATCGCGGTCCCGCACACCAAGCGGCAGGACGAGATCGGCGACATGGCGCGGGCTGTCGCCGTGCTGCGCCAGAGTACCGAGCAGGTCGCGCTCCTTCAAGAACAGGAGCGCGCTGCGGCAGCGGAGCGGATCCGCTCGGCCGATGCGATGTCCGTTGTCGTCTCGGATGTCGGCGAGGTTGTCGCGGCAGCGGCGGCCGGTGATTTCTCGGCGCGGCTCCAGGTCGAGGATGCCGACGAGCAGATGCAGAAGCTGGTCGCCGGCATCAATGAGATCAACGCTGTGGTCGACAGCGCTACCACCGAGTTCGTCGAGGTCCTGAACGCACTGGCAGCCGGCGACCTGACCCGTCAGGTGCCGACCGCCTATCGCGGCCGCTTCGCCGAGCTGAAGGAGGCGGTCAACGAGACGATCACGCGTCTGTCCGAGACAGTGCGGACGATCCAGGCGACTTCGGCCGATGTCGGCATCGCGGCGCGCGAGATCAACATGGGCGCGGACGACCTGTCGAAGCGCACCGAGGAGCAGGCCTCTTCGCTGGAGGAGACCGCGGCGACGACCGAAGAACTCGCTGCCTCGGTGAAAGCCTCGGCGCAGGGCGCGCGCCAGGCGGCGGCGGTCGCCGAGGAAGCGATGAAGGCGGCGCAGGATGGCGGCGCCATCGCCAGCGAGGCGGTCAGCGCCATGGCCCGCATCGAGGAGGCTTCCAAGAAGATATCGGAGATCGTCTCGGTGATCGACGGCATCGCCTTCCAGA